>OKTR01000048.1_pt1 | contig 69188 bp, 59 predicted proteins | sample 1606431 | NCBI WGS metagenome assembly OKTR01 (sample SAMEA3879591, study PRJEB24766) | human gut metagenome | biome: human-associated habitat; feature: feces | place: USA | collected 1985/1987
CAGTATAATCGCATATTTGAGATTACTTTCAGACATTTTAAAGGCAATTTCGAAATTCTTCCGTCAGCGTTATATATCATTCAACCCCTTTTTCGAGGCAAAAAACCGCCCGAAAATGCTCGAATATACAAACTTGTTTAAAAATGTTTTGATATATTTTTATGGATTCGGTTTTCATTCAGCATAACTGTCGGATGTCGCCATGCAGACATATTGACACAAAGCACAAATTAGTATAAGATTATAGTGCAAATGCAGCGGCAGTGCAATTCAACCGATAATACCGGTCATACTGCGTCCGTTTCAGATTCTGTCGGTCAAAGGCACAAGCCGCAGCACAGCAAAAAACTTTGGAGGCAAAAGATGTATCCTTATATAAACCTTTTCGGGCTGAGTATTCCGAGTTATGGATTGATGATGGCATTGGCATTCATTGCGGCCATTCTTATTGCGTACCATCGAACAAACAAAGCCGGACTTGACACCGATGCGCTGCTGACGCTTGCAATAATAACGCTCACATGCGGCCTTGCCGGTTCATATCTGCTTTACATTTTTGTTACTTATTCCCTCAGTGAAATCTGGGGAAGCATTGTTGACGGCAGCTTCAGTGTTTTCAAAAGCGGCGGATTGGTATTCTACGGAGGGCTCATCGTCGGCGTGCTTTCCGGTTGGATATATCTGCACGCAAAAAAAGCCAGCTTCTATGAATACGCGGCTGTTATTGTTCCCGCAATTCCGCTTGCCCACGCCATTGGGCGAATCGGCTGTTTCCTTGCCGGATGCTGTTACGGGCGAATAGTTGACACTCCGATTTCCGTATACTACCGCAATCCGATCGGCGGTGCACCTGTCGGTGTTCCTGTTTTTCCGATTCAGCTTGTCGAATCCGCATGTAATATCCTGGTGTTTGTTATTCTGCTCATATACACACGCAAACGGTTGAAGGCAGGGAGTGTTCTGTTCCTTTATGCCATTCTGTACGGCATTGAACGTTTCTGCCTTGAGTATTTCCGCGCAGATGAGATCCGCGGAATTTTCCTTGGCCTGTCAACTTCGCAGTGGATCAGCATCGCAATGATAATATTCGGCATCGTAGGTTTTGTTTTGGCTCGTCGCCGCGAGAATCGCATAAACAAAGCGCAAAGCGGCGAGCAAATTCAAACCGAACCGTTGAGCGATAATATTCCATCGGAAGATGCGCCTTCCAACGTCGGTTGATGCTCTCGTTTGCTCAGCAGCAACCAAATTGCAATGCATTATTTTAACCGCTGCATTAACCTTGAATAACGATGCACAAATTTTCCGGTTATTTTTTACAGGACCGCCGCTCAAGGCGGTCTTTTCTTTAAGTGTATTGCGATATATAATCTATTTTAGTTTTTTTAACCGAAATTGATGTTTTTTATGAAAGGATTCTGTATAATACAACCATAAAAAGAGAAGGGAGAATAACCAATGTCCGCAGAACGATCGATATCCGGCAACACAAGACGGCAGCTGATTTCTGCAATCAAGCAGCTGATGTCCACTCAGTCGTTCCGCTCAATTCGCGTGAATGATATTTGCGACCTCTGCCATATAAACCGCAAAAGTTTCTATTATCACTATAAAGACAAGTTCGACCTTGTCAACAACGTGTTCTATACCGAGTTCATCCTGCCCGCATCCCAAAAGCATTATGTTTCTGATTGGGATCTGCTTTCCGACATGAGCCGTTATATGTACGGCTGCAAAGCATTCTATCGAAATGCACTGCTCATTCGCGGACAGAATTCTTTTTATGATTATTTCACGGCAACGCTTGAGAGCATATGCGCAGCACTTGCGGCAAGTTCGCCCGGATGTACCCGAAACTCCGCAAAGTTTCTTTCCCGAATGCTTGCAAGCGCATTTGAGTACTGGCTCAACGAAAAGGATCCCTTAAGTCCGGAGAGTTTCATTGCAACGATTCGTCCGCTGCTGCTCACATCCGGAAATGGTCTTTCGGCAGTTGCAGGCTACGGATCTGACTTTGCCGCACTTACGCCCAACGCCTGACTTAATCCAAACATCCAAGTCGGTTTGACTCAAGACAGGCTCTAAGCATGGTTCTGTCATGTTTTCCGTTCATGCCTCCGTATTATCGGCATGGATAACGTTTGCAATGTTCCTTTGCAGGTTTTTTCCTTCCTGCATTTTCATCGTCGGTACCGCCCTGCTGCTTTTGTTGTTTTTTCGGCAGGGCGGTCTTTGCTTCAAAAGCGCACCTCGGAGTCGCCGAACAGGGTATTTTCCCTTGTTTTGGAACCCACACACAAAAAAGAGGCTCTTTTTTCGATAAAAACGTCCAAAATAAAATATATATTGCGTTCAGGTATTTGTCATTCATGACATTAGTGCTATAATAGTATTCATAACCGAATGACGGCTCACCCCGTCCTTTAAATTCAAGGAGGTTCACTTATGGTCAAACTAACCATTGATGAGAATCGCTGCAAGGGCTGCGGCCTCTGTGTGCGTGCATGTCCCAAGAAACTTCTTGAGCTTGCAAAACAAAAGCTCAACGAAAAGGGTTATCACCCCGCAATGATGACTGACCCCGAAGCATGTGTTGCCTGCGCAAGCTGCGCACGCACCTGCCCCGATGCAGTTATCACCATTGAAAAAGAGTAGGAGGAAAAGAACATGGCAAAGAAATTGATGAAGGGCTGCGAAGCTGTTGCAGAAGCTGCTATTCAGGCAGGCTGCCACTACTTCTTCGGTTATCCCATCACTCCCCAGAACGATATTCCCGAATACATGGCGCGTCGCCTTCCTCAGGTGGGCGGCTGCTTCCTCCAGGCAGAGAGCGAAGTTGCTGCAATCAACATGGTCTACGGCGCAGCAGCTGCCGGTGCAAGGTGCATGACAAGCTCCTCCAGCCCCGGAATCAGCCTTAAGCAGGAGGGCATGACCTATCTTGCAGGCGCAGAGCTTCCCTGTGTTGTTGTTAACATGGTTCGCGGCGGCCCCGGCTTGGGTTCCATTCAGCCCTCCCAGGGCGACTATTTCCAGGCAACCCGCGGCGGCGGACACGGCGATTACCATCCCATCGTTCTCGCTCCCGCTTCCGTTCAGGAAACCGTTGATCTCATGCAGGATGCATTCGACCTTGCAGACATCTACCGCACTCCCGTTATGATTCTTGCCGACGGTATCATCGGTCAGATCATGGAACCCGTTGAGTTCCACGAGAAGAAGGAAACCCGCGAGCTTCCCGCAAAGGACTGGGCAGCAACCGGTTGGAGTCCCGCAAGCAATCGTCCCCGTGCAATCGTCAACTCTCTCTACATTGAAGTTGAAGAGCTTCAGGAGCTGAACGACAGGCTTCAGGCAAGGTATCAGCACATTCGTGAAAACGAATCCCGCGCTGAGCTTTACAACACCGAAGGTGCGGAAATTATCGTTTGCGCATACGGCACCGTTGCCCGCATTTGCAAAGCCGCAATCGGTCTTTGCGCAAAGCAGGGCGTTAAAGTCGGTCTGTTCCGCCCGATCACCGCATGGCCCTTCCCCGAGAAGCAGCTTGCGAAAGCAATGGCTCAGGACAGCGTAAAGAAAGCAATCGCTGTTGAAATCAGTGCAGGTCAGATGCTTGAAGATGTCAAGCTGACCGTAAACGGCACCAAGCCCGTTGAGTTCTACGGCAAACCCGGCAGCTACACGCCGACAGCCGAAGAAATTGCAGAATATATCATGAAATCAAGGGAGGCTTAATTATGCAGACCGTATTTAAGAAAACCCCTATCCTGACCGACGCGGTGCTTCATTATTGCCCCGGCTGCGGTCATGGTATCGTTCACAGGCTCGTTGCAGAAGTTGTTGACGAGCTCGGCATTCAGGATCGCACAATCGCAATCGTTCCCGTCGGCTGCGCAGTATTCGGATATAAATACTTCAATCTCGACTCCATCGAGGCAGCACACGGAAGAGCGCCCGCCGCTGCAACCGGTGTTAAGCGCACCAACCCCAACAATGTTGTTTTCACATATCAGGGTGACGGCGACCTTGCTTCCATCGGCACGGCTGAAATCGTTCACGCTGCACACCGCGGCGAAAAGATTACCACGATCTTCATCAACAATGCAATTTACGGCATGACCGGCGGTCAGATGGCTCCCACGACTCTTGTCGGACAAAAGACCACAACCAGCCCCTACGGCCGTGATAAGGATCATTGCGGCAGCCCCATCCGCATTGCGGAAATGCTCGCAACCATTGAAGGCAGCGCATACATTGAGCGCGTTGCCGTCAACTCCCCCGCTAACATCGTCCGCGCCAAGAAGGCTATCAAGAACGCTTTTGAGTGCCAGCTCGCAGGCAAGGGCTTCAGCCTTGTAGAGGTTCTGTCCAACTGCCCCACAAACTGGGGTATGAGTCCCGTTGAATCCATGGAATGGCTCGAAAAGAACATGATCCCCTATTATCCTCTCGGCGTTAAGAAAGACATCACCAAGGAGGTATAAGTTATGCTTTGGACTAATATTTTCGCAGGCTTCGGCGGTCAGGGCGTTTTGCTCATCGGTCAGCTCCTTGCGTATGCCGGCATGTATGAGGGCAAAAATGTCAGCTGGCTTCCCTCCTACGGCCCTGAAATGCGCGGCGGTACCGCAAACTGCTCCGTTGTTGTTTCCGATGAACCCGTTGCGTCCCCCGTTATCAACAAGTGCGACTGCGTTATCGCGATGAACCGCCCCTCTCTCGACAAATTCGAGCAGAATGTTCTTCCCGGCGGCAAGCTGTTCATCAACAGCTCCATCATCGACAAAAAGGCAACCCGCACCGATATCGATGTTTACTACGTGCCCTGCAACGAAATTGCAGACAAGCTCAACAACCCCAAAGTTGCAAACATGGCAATGCTCGGTGCGTACCTTGAAGCAACCAAGGCTGTTCAGACCAAGAGTGTTCTTGATGCACTGCTCTATAAACTGGGCGAGAAGAAAGCTGCACTCATCCCCCTCAATGAAGAAGCAATCGAAGCAGGTGCTGCAAGCATCCGTAAATAATTCGGTTTCTTTTTGATATTTTTCAAGTTGAGCACGGGCTTATGCTCTGACAGGGCTCAGCTCATGAAACCATGCCGCACCGCACAGCCGCAGATCAGGTTGTGCGGTGCGCTTTTTATATCTGATTCGGCACTGCACCGTTATTAAACTGTTTGATTCTTTTCAATACAAAACAAGGACGAGCCGGATTTGTCTCCGACCGTCCCTTTCATAAAAACAGGCTGTTTTTCAGTTCAATTTTCTTTTCACAAATCAGTTTTAAACCGATTTAGGCTCAATCGCAGTATCTGAATGTGCCGAATGACAGATTTCATGCCATTCACAGTCTCCGCAGACAGTTTTAAAAAGCAGTGCATCAGCCATAATGCATTGAGCTTTTTCGGATAGTGTTCCCCATTTCAACACCGTGCCCGGTTCAACTTTTAAAAGACGCATTGCCGCCGAGTCATATCTTTTGACCTTTTCGGCGCATCGGCAGCACACGTCATCCGAATTCTGCGGTTCGGTGCGGTTTGGGCAGGCACTGCAAACGGCATCGCTTGCCGGCACAATTTTGATATCGGCATCAGGTTTAAGTTTACGAACTATAGTGTTCATATTATCAATAAACTCATCACTGTATCCGCTTTGCCGATAATTCAGAATGCAAAACACATGATGCGGGCGTAAAATTTGAAAATCATCCATTTATGGCAGTACCCCCGTCACACGCGCACCAGCAGATAGCCATCCTGTCCCATCGGCACTTCACACACGGTTTTGCCGTTAAGGAAAGCATAACATCCGCCGCGCGTATTGTCAGCATCGCATATGCTGTTCACAAGGAAAACGGGACGCGGAATCTTTTTTGCCTGCTCGGCATACTCATTAACAAGTTTTGTGCGCCACATTTCCGTGTTGTATGTTACATATACGGGATAAAGCAAAAAATCAAATTTTTCTTTGTTTATCTGTTCAATGTTTTCCTCGTACCATAAGTCCCCGCAAACGGCAAGGGCGATTCGTTTACCCATATATGTAAAGGTTTTGAAACCATCGCCCTCCTTATAGTGCTCATCGGTAATATCGTACTCCTTCCATCCTTTTGAAACGCGACGGAAATTGTTAACGATCTCTCCGCCCTTTCCGATGAACATATACGAGCTGTAAATCGCTTCATCGCAGAGCTCGTAATAACCGAACGAAACCGCAACGGAGTATTTTTTTGCTGTGTATCGCAGCATCTTTATCGGCTGTGAATCAACGCTTACAGCAACTGTTCTATCCCTTTCGAAATTCCATTTCAAGCTGTTAAAGCCCTGAAGATAACTTTCTCCGAACGCAACAAGGTCAACTTTTTTTCGGAGTGAGGCAAGTGCCTTTTCAATACGATTAACATTCAGTGCTATTGAATCATCAAGCGTCGGTTGAGAAGCAAGTGCAATTTTCATGTTATTAACGTCCTGTCTCTTTTCGTCAGTGAATTCTTTAATATATCTTTAATTTTTCGCAAACGCACCGAAATGCCTGCCCCCCATGCACGCTCTGTGCAAAAGGAGCAGGCGTATCATGCATTAATTTTGGCAGAGAATCAGAATCTAACCTTTAATGCATTTTATCTGAGTCAATCGGCAATCATTGCTGCGCGAAGAATCATGGTCGCATCGGTGATTGAAACCGTGCCGTTACCGTCAAAGTCCGCCGCAAGGATCTGAGTATCGGTCAGCGCAGCCGTTCCCATTGCATAACGCATTGTCATGAGTGCATCGGAAATGGTTATTCTGCCGTCGTTGTCAACATCGCCGAGAGTGTACGGCGGGTTTACGTACGTAATGGAGATATCGTCAACCCAGCCTTTGTCCTGTCCCTTATTGACGGAACTGTCCTTTTCGTAGGACCATTTGAATATGTAGTTGCCGTCGGAAGGAGCAGTGTACTCATAACGGTTCCATATTGTGGTTTCGCCGGAGATGTTTTCAACGACGTTGCCGTTTACATAGAACTTGAGCTTATCATAATTCGCCTCGCTGCTGACTGCCCATGCAAAAGTGAGCTTATCACCGGCGGAAAGGTGAACCGTATCCATTGTGACGGCGGACTGACTGTTGCCTGCGCCGCTGTTGGTGCTTGCGCCGGCAAGACGTGCGCTGAAGGTCGTCATATCAATCTGCCATGCATATGTGCCGGTCGAGACAAAGTTCAGATTGCCGCCCTGCACGTTAAGTGCATCGTTAAGGTCCGGGTAATAGTTGACGGTTACGGAAATCGTTGCGGTAAATGACGCACCCGTGTCCTTATCCGTCGCAGTTGCGGTAACGGTTGTTGTGCCTTCTGCAACGCCGGTTACGGTTGCTTTTGTCATGCCGCCGCGGACGGTTGCAATGTTTTCGTTCGCGCTTGTCCAAACAACTTCATAGTTATTTGCGTTTGCAGGTTCACGAACGATATTCAGTGCAGCGCCGAAACCCTGATAAGTTTCAATTTCCTGTTCCGCAAAGCTTATTCCCTGAAGCTCGACAGGTTCAAGGGAACCGCCTTCACCTTCGGTAATCTGTGCAGTGCTGATGTTGTATGCATAGTCGCCCACCTTTGCATAAACCGTTGTGCGATTGCCGACGTCAAACTCAAGCATGGTGAGTGCTCCGCGGGTCGTTTCTTCAACGGCAGCAGAGGTGATAAGGTTTGTGCAGGCACTGTCTGAATAGATGCCGACATAGGATACGTAATGATTATCGCTTACGTACAGCATAAGCTGACCGTTCTGCATGTTCCAGTAAACAACTTCGGGTTCCTGTGTATCAACGGTTATCGGGATCTCCCAATAAGCGCATTCATTTGCGGAAGGGTTGAATTCATCATAGGAATGCATGTAAGCTGTCATCCTGAGTTTTACGGTCGTTCCGTTGGGCAGGTTGCTGCCGTCCCAGTCGGGAAGCTCTTCTTCGTACGTTCCGAGAGGTTCGATATCAGTATACCAGCTCTTTGTACTGCACTTGCGTGCCCACGGCACCTGAAGGTTGTAATACTCTTCGTTTGTCTGTGCGTTCACGATTGAATACTCAAAGTATTCGCAGTTGCGGAGCAGATAGTGGTATGCCGTGTCAACCGCATCCATCTTGCCGTCGCCGTTGGGGCTTATGCTTGCGCGGTCAAACAGGAAGTTTTCAGTGTCGGTAAAAGGATTTTCACCGAATGCGATATAGTTTTCGCTGCCGATGGAAGAACCGGCGGTGTTGATGCCCCATTCAGCGGGAATAGGATCGCCGTTTCCGAGATATTGGTCATAATAGAAATCTCTGTCAAGAACGCTTGCCTTTTCCCAATCGCCGTAGAATCCGAGATAGGGAACCGAAAGGTTCACATCGCCTGCAAGAGTAACAAAGCCCTCTATATATGCACCGTTGGGGAACTTTTCGTTCAGCGTTGCGGCATAACCGCTTACATTAACGGTAACGTTCACTGTTGTTCTGCCGTTCGCGGGAACGGTCACGGACTGAGGAACAGTAACATTCACGTTGTTAGTGATGTTCGAAGCAGAGCCCGCCATAGTGTAATATGACTGCCCTCCGATGGATACCGTGCCGGTGTTTTCAGTCAGAACATAAACTGTGGGAGTATAGGTCTTTGCAGTGCTGCCGAAGTTTACAATGTCAAAGCTGAAATTGAAAATACCGGTACGATTGTCGTCATCACCGAGTTCGATTTTCGGACGGAGACTGCCTTCAACCTCAATATAAGCCTTTGTGTTGATTGCAGCGGTAAGGTTCGCTTGGCCTGCGCCCTGCCAACGGGGAGAATACGGAGTGTTTCCGGACTTGCTGGGAACAGCAGTGCTCATAAGCAAGGTGTTTACCATCTCCATGCGTGCCTGTTCGGAAAGGGACGGGAACGCTGTGTTGACGTACTGATTGACAAGAACCATGCTGCCCGCAATATGCGGAGAGGCCATGCTCGTGCCGCTCTTTGTGCCGTAGTTGCTGTAGGAGTACTGAGAATCCGTTGCCGCACGAATGTTGTCGCCGGGAGCCATGATTTCAGGTTTGATGCTGAGGTCGGCCGTTGTGCCCCAGGAGCTGTAGCTTGTGGGAGTCGCCGAAGAGCTGTTGCTGCTTGCCGCAACTGAAAGAGAACCGCCGAGGGTGCTGGGGCTTGCAACAACGCCGTTGTCCATGTTGAATGTGGGCTGTTTGCTGCCGTAATTATTGCCCGAACCCGCAGTACCGCTGTTGCCCGCCGCAACTGCGCAATTCACGCCGTGTGCGGTAAGAAGAGCAAAGACTTCTTCCATATCTGCCTCACCCTGAGTGAAGCCGTTGTCCGAGCCGAGACTCATATTGAGTGCATCAACTTCGAGCCAAGCGCAGTCTTCAAGTGCCGCAAGGATCTCGGTCCATGCCGCGCCGCCGTTCTGGAAAACCTGCATGGATATGATCTGTGCATTATATGCAACACCGCGTGACGAACTGTCGCAGCCGGCAGCAATTGAACTTACATGCGTGCCGTGATCACTGCCTGCATTTGCGTGACTTACATCCGTATTGCCGGCATAATAGTTAAATGTGAACGGAAGCTTTGCGCTGTGGTACAGCGTTGCGCCGGTCAGAGTGCCGTTATAGCGTTCCTCCGCGCAGAGATCGTAGCGGTTGAGCACGCTTTGAATTCCTGCCGCATCGAAATGCGGATCCTGCGGTGCGGTTGCAAAATTCGTGTGGTTAACTTTGATTCCGGTGTCAATAACCGCGATCGTCTGTCCCTGTCCGGTATAGCCCAAGGCCCACATGTCATCCGCGTTTATGAAGCCCACGGAAGTGCTGAGTTTTGTGGGGTTTCCGTCGGGCTTTGCGTCCTCGGGAAGCTCATATTCGGCTGCGCGATAGCAATCCTCAACGCCGTTGAGCTTTTTAATCTCTTCAATGAGACGATACTCTCCGCGGAACGAAAAACCGTTAAACAGAAGCGTGTAGTGATATGAAATTTCGAGATTTCCGCCCTTAACGAGCTTCTTGTTGATTGCCGCGAAAAGCTTGTCCTGCTTTGCAGCAAGCGCTTTTGACATTTCTGCGGAACGCTCATTCGATACATCGGTCTTTGCAAGAACCGGTGCATCCTTCAGCTTTACGATGATCGGAACGATCTCATCGGGTTCGGCGGCAGGTTCGCTGCTGCGCGTGCGTGCCGGCGAGTCATTTTCAAGTATGCTCACCGGAGCTGCGTTTGCCTCCCTCGGCATGAAGCCGACGAAAGAAAACGCCATTGCCGCGACCATAAGCATCGCGACAAGCTTTGTCAAGGTTTTCTTCATGGATTTCCTCCGTTTTTTATTCAAACGCGGATGATCCGCATTTGTTTCATTGATAATGCAGTGATGGTTTTCCGCCAAAACAAATCAGTTTTCGTCGGCGGACACAATGCCGTTCATCATGTTCCCGATTCGGAAGCATTCGATTTTTAACGCTTATTTCTGAAAAAAGCTGTCAGTAAATTTCGGCACTCTTCTTCTCGAATGCCCCCAACGTACGGAATATTGATATTCGTCATCCCGCACGACAGTTCGCACCTTGAAACACAGCATCCGGCCTCGGGGTCAAACGCACCGAAGACAACCGCCGCAATGCGAAAATTCATTATCGCACCCATGCACATTGCGCAGGGTTCAAGCGTAACGTAAAGTATGCAGTCGTTCAGGCGGCGAGTGCCAAGTTTTTTTGCTGCTGCGCTGAGCGCAAGCAATTCTGCATGCGCGGATGCATCGCTGCGTGTTTCAACAAGGTTGTGTGCGCGGGATATGATTTCTCCGCCGCAAACAACGCATGCACCTACAGGAACTTCCCCCGCCGCCGCGGCAGTGCGGGCTTCATCCAGCGCATCGAGCATATATACCGTTGAAATCTCGTTTTGTTCCTTCATCACTCAATTATATCATATTTTGAGCCGAAATGGAACAACCTAATAACAAAAATGTGTACTTTCGGAGGCAATAATTTTTCATGGATGAACGTTTCCCCGCAATAAAGGCCTGTGCCGCAATTTTGCTCAGCACGGCGGCGCTCTTATTCCTGCTTGTTTTTTCCTGCTGCAGCGGTCAAAATTCCGATGACATCAAGCAGGGAGCAAATGCAGACACGATTATTCCCGGCGATGATCCGACTTTCGAGACGGCGTTATTCTCAAGCGGAACATATATTAATTCTGTCGACGTTTCGAACATGACAAAAGACGCCGTGCGCACCCTGCTCTCTCCCAAGCTCGAACGAACAAAATCCGAATATCACATAGAAATTGAATTTCAGCAAAACGACAGTTCAATCTGTATCATCAACGGAACGGATCTGACGTTGAAAGACGATTTGGAGGCCGTTATGTCAAAAGCACTTGAGTGCGGGGCGGGACAGTATACGACTGCAATCGAACCCGTTGACGACATAAAGCTCCGAAACAGTATCGATTCAGTCGCAAAAATTGCAGAGAAAACACCGGTTCCCGCACAAATCCTGACTCACTCCGCCGCAGGCTGTTCTGAGCTGCCCGTGTTGAAAAAGAATGCACGTTTCTGCCTTACGGCACCCGTCAACGGCTGTCAAATCGACCGTGATGCCGCCGTCAAACAAATATGCAGCGGTGAAACCCGTTTCTCGCTGCCTCTGCATACGGTTTTATGCACCGATAAAATACCCGAAATGCCTGAACTGCGGGCAAGCTTTTCAACATCTTTTGCCGCCGGTTCCTTATGTTCCGAGAATCGCGTTCATAATATCGCAAAGGGCGCACTTCTTATTGACGGAAGCATTGTTCCTGCCGGGCAAACCTTCTCGTGCAACGATTCTCTCGGAGTGCGAAGCAGGGAAAACGGTTGGCTGCCCGCAACCGCATTTGCAAACGGAGGGGCTGAAACACGGCAGGAGTACGGCGGTGGAATCTGCCAAATCAGCACAACGCTGTACAATGCAGTTCTGCGCAGCGATCTTGAAATCATTGCAAGAAGCGGGCACACGCGCAAGGTGCGTTATATCGGCGGCGGGTTGGATGCAGCACTGAGCGGCAAAGACAAGGACTTTGTTTTCCGCAACAACACCGATTCCGATATTTACGTTTTTATGTGGGTTGATGAATCGCAAAAAACTTTGTGCTGTGAAATATACGGCTGTCCTTTTCCGTCGGATTTCGACAGAGTGGACACCGTTTCGGAACTTACATCTTCAACTCCTCCTTCCGAACCTCAGTTCGTTCTTGATTCAGCACTTGAACCCGGCGACTGTGTTCTGAAAAGAAAGGCCATTGCAGGCAGCACATATCAAAGCTATCGTGTTTACTCTCTGAATGGTGAAATAATTCGCAGGGTTCCGATCGATAAGACCGAGTACCCCATGCATCCCGCACTGTATGCCGTCGGGCAGGGTAAATCATAACCGTTCGGAGCTTTGATGCGTCCTTCTTGCGCTTTATTCGCGTTTCCTTTATAATATGTTCACAAACCCACCGCCGTAGAGCGGGTTTCATCCGCAAGCTAAGAGCGCAATGGGATAAAAGGAGCAAAAATGCAGCCGATAGATCAAAAAACGGAGAAAAAAACCGTTGCCGGTATCAACCGAAACATTCCTCGCGGAAAACGAAGCAGCAATCAGAAACGCAATGAGAACCGCGCCGATGCTGCATATGCCGACAAAAGTTTTTGCAGCTCATATAAAATTTATAATTCGGACAACTCCTATGACGGATTTTCCGAAAGAAGCGAATGTGATAAAAAACAGCCGCTTCCGATGTCCAAAGCGGAGCTTTATGAGCAGGTCGGAAAGGATGTTCCCGACTTTGTTCTTGTTACGGGGGATGCTTACATTGATCATCCGTCGTTCGGAACAGCGATAATCGGAAGAGTTCTCCTTTCACACGGTTATTCTGTCGGAATAATTGCTCAGCCCAATTGGAAAAGTGCTGAATCGTTCAAAGTTTTCGGCAAACCCAGGCTTGGCTTTCTTGTGAATTCCGGGAACATGGATTCCATGGTGAATCATTACACGAGTGCAAAGAAACCGCGAAGCGAAGACGCCTACACGCCCGGCGGCAAGCGCGGGAAGCGGCCCGATCGTGCCGTTAATGTTTACTGTAAATGTATCCGTAATATCTACGGAGATATTCCTATCGTTATCGGCGGCATTGAAGCGAGCCTCCGCCGCTTTGCTCATTACGATTATTGGGACAACCGTGTTTTACCTTCCGTTCTTGTATCCTCAGGTGCGGATTTGTTGATTTACGGCATGGGTGAACGCCAGATTATCGACATTGCGGAGGCTTTGGACGGCGGCATTGCTGCACGGGATATTACCTATGTTAAGGGAACTGCATATTGGGCGGATAACCTCTCGCGCGTGTATGAGTACACGCTTATTGACAGCTTCGAAAAAGTATCAAACGGCAAAAAAGCTTACTGTGCTGCGTTTATGACGCAATACCGTGAACAGGATGCGATAAGCGGCGCAACGCTTGTTCAGCCGCACGGGAGCGGATTTGTTGTTGTGAACTCACCCGCCATGCCGCTTTCACGCAACGAGTTGGATGCTGTTTACGATCTTCCTTATACACGCCTTCCCCATCCCTCCTACACCGAGCATATTCCCGCTTTGGATGAGGTTCGCTTTTCCCTTGTCAGCTGCCGCGGCTGCTACGGCCAATGTGCGTTTTGTGCGCTTACTTTCCACCAGGGACGCGTCATTCAATCCCGAAGCCACGAATCGCTGATTGCCGAAGCCAAGCTTATGATCAAAATGCCCGAATTCAAGGGCTATATTCACGATGTAGGAGGGCCAACGGCGAATTTTCGTCAGCCTGCATGTAAAAAACAGCTTACGAAGGGTGTATGTAAAGACCGAACCTGTTTGGGATATTCACCTTGCAAAAACGTTGAAGTCAGCCATACGGATTACGTTGAACTTCTGCGCAAGCTCCGCAGACTGGACGGTGTGAAGCGTGTGTTCATCCGTTCAGGTATTCGTTACGATTACTTGATGTACGATAAAGATGAAACATTTTTTAAGGAGCTTATTAAATACCATATAAGCGGACAGCTTAAGGTTGCGCCCGAGCATATCGATGATCACGTGCTTGAGATGATGGGCAAGCCCGGCGGGGAACTGTACCAACGCTTTGTTCGAAGATATAAGCAGCTTAATGATGCTCTCGGAATGAACCAATACATTGTTCCGTACTTCATGTCAAGCCATCCGGGCAGCACTTTGAACTCTGCAATCGCACTTGCAGAATACCTGAAGGCGAGCGGGCAGCGTCCGGAGCAGGTTCAGGATTTTTATCCCACTCCCGGCACTCTTTCCACCTGCATGTTCTATACGGGACTTGACCCGCGAACAATGAAGCCGGTTTATGTTCCCGTTTCGCCCGAGGAAAAAGCAATGCAGCGCGCCCTCATGCAGTTCTTCATTCCAAAGAATCGGCCTCTCGTCCGAAAAGCTCTCAGGCTTGCAGACAGGGATGATCTCATCGGCAGCGGCAGGAACTGTCTCGTGCCGGATGTGCATCAAAGCCCGGCACACAGCGGAGGCTCTTCCTCTGCGACAAAAAGCAATCACCGTTCGCATTATGGAGCGACGGAACATTCGGCAATCAAACGAAAAGATGCGCGGCAGAATACCCGTTTCGGTTCCGTTGAACAGAGCCGCAGCAATGGGCCGAACAGCGGAGTTCAAGGCAAAAAAATGGGTAAAACATCCGATAAGCGTTCAGGCGTAAAGAAGCATCGCTGATGTTTGTAAAGCCTGTGTAAGCATTTTAAGACCTTTGCCGCGGAGTGTTGGCATATTGCACCGTTTTGTGCTATAATATTTTTATCAACAGCCGCCTTTGGGACGGTTGATGCTGGTTAAAGGATTTTTAACATGAAAAAACAAACTAAATCCGCAGTAAATGCCGGTTTCGTGCAGGGAGCTGCAATTCTCGGCATTGCGGGGCTTTTGGTCAAAATCATTGGGGCGGTGTACAGAATTCCGCTTGCAAACATTGTCGGCGAAAGCGGCATGGCGTATTACGAGGTTGCTTACCCTTATTATTCCTGGCTGCTCGTCATATCCTCTGCGGGACTTCCGACAGCAATTTCCAAACTTGTTTCCGAACGAATAGCACTGGGCGATATCGTCGGAGCAAAACGTGTATTCCGTGCAGCGTTGCGCTTGCTTTTTGTCATCGGAATTGTCACTGCCGTTCTTCTGTTTGTTCTTTCATCACCGATCGCAAACCTTTCCGGTGCAGCACCGGCAAGGTATTCCCTTATGGCATTGTCGCCTGCACTGCTCTTTGTTTCCGTCATGTGTGCCTACCGCGGGTATCTGCAGGGAATGCAGTGCATGACCGGAACGGCAATCAGCCAGATTATTGAGCAGCTCATCAAACTCATATTCGGGTTCGGCCTTGCGTTTTTATTCGTCAAAACACGCCCCGATGCCCCTGAGTTGGCGGCAATGGGAGCATTGATAGGCGTCAGCGTTTCAGAGCTTGTTGCGCTTGCTGTCATCAAGTTTTATTATGATGCTCGCATTCGCAATCGCTCTCTTCCCGTCTGCGTTTCAACAAAAGGCGCAAAAAGCGGGCTTCGCGGCTCAATCATCAAGCGTTTGCTTGCAATTGCAATTCCGATAACCATCGGCGCATCAATAATGCCCGTTACGGGAATTGCAGACTCCGTGTTCATTATCAATTTCCTTGAAAAGCACGATATTGCAATGGGTATTGCGGAAGAAATCGCAAACGAAAATGCGCGTGTTGCATACACTGTTCTCCGCAGCTACGTCACTCCGCTTATCAACATGCCGGCCGTGCTGACACTTTCGCTTTCAATGAGTCTCGTTCCCGCAATCTCCCAAGCCGTTACGCGCAAGGAAAAGCGCATTGTTAACGCCGCAAGCAGAACGGGCATCAAGCTTGCCATGTTTATCGGTGCACCGTGCGCAGCAGGACTGTTCATTCTCGGCGGTCCGATAATGTCCCTGCTTTATTCGGCTGTCCGCAACAATCAGGACAGGTTCATCCAGGCTCAGCAGGTTATGTATATCGCTGCCGTCGGGGTTCTTTTCCTTTCACTTGTTCAAACTCTCACCGGCATAATACAGGGTCTCGGCAAGCCGCGCGTTCCGGTTTATTTTCTTGCTCTCGGCGGCATTGTTAAAGTGGTCAGCATGTTGGTTCTTATGCAATTCACAAGCATGGGCATTCTCGGGGCTGCATTGTCCACCGTGCTCTGCTATGCGGTTGCCGGAATTGCCGACACTGTTTACGTAATCCGCAAAACACGAATGAACATAAGCTATACGGATACATTCGCAAAACCCCTGTTTTCAAGCATTGTCATGGGCTTCGCCGTCTTCGCTGTGTACACTCTCGGTTCAAAGCTCGGACATCCGACGCTTGCAACGCTTGCCTCGCTCTGCGTCGGCGTGGCAGTATACGGAGGACTTATGATCCTGCTTCGTCCGTTCAGCAACAGTGACCTTGAATTCCTTCCTAAAAAGGATCTGTTCAGGCGTATTTTCCGTGTTATCTGATTCGAATTGCATACACACTTAACGGGTTCGTTTTTTGGTTAGGAGGAAGCAATGCCGGACTACAGACGTATAATTGAAGAGCGGGAACGTCAAACGCTTTCGCCCTATGCAGCCTTGAGTGCAGAAACACGCGGTCGGGAATATCCCATTGACCCCTGCCCTGTTCGCACCGCATTTGTACGTGATCGCGACAGGATAATTCATTGCAAGAGTTTCCGCCGCCTTAAGCATAAAACGCAGGTGTTCCTTTCACCCATCGGTGACCATTACAGAACGCGGCTTACGCACACATTGGAGGTTGCTCAAATCGCCCGAACGATTGCCCGCGGACTTCTGCTCAATGAGGATTTGACCGAGGCCATAGCCATGGGGCACGACCTCGGGCATACGCCTTTCGGTCATTCCGGCGAAAGTGTCTTGAACAGAATCGTTCCCGGCGGCTTTGAACACAATAAGCAAAGTCTTCGCATCGTTGAAAAGCTTGAAAACGGCAAAGGACTCAATTTGACTTTTGAAGTTCGCGACGGGATTCTGAATCATAAAAAGAGCGGGCATCCTTCAACGCTTGAAGGTGTTGTTGTGAGCCTTGCCGACAGAATTGCCTATGTTAATCACGATATAGACGATGCCGTTCGCGCAGGACTCCTGTCAAACGATATTCTTCCCAAAAGCTGTATTGAAGCCATAGGCGCAACCCACGGCGAACGGATAAACACCCTCGTTCTTGACATTCTTCAAGCAAGCAGCGGCAAGAATCATGTTGAAATGAGCGGCGAAATCAGCTCCGAATTTGAGAAGCTCCGCCAATTTCTTTTTGATAACCTGTATCATGATTCCGCCGCAAAAGCCGAGGAAGGCAAGGCGGAAGGTGTTATCGAACGGCTGTATTATCATTATCTCAAACATGTCAGCGAGCTGCCGCCGGAGTTCACAAAGTATATTGATGAGGACGGCCCCGACCGCATTGCAGCGGATTATATCGCCTGCATGACTGACAGATACGCCGTGCGCGACTACACGCGTCTGTTTGTCCCCGCCGACTGGGCCTGATTTGTCGAATTTGATTTGCGTACATTTAACACAAAAAAGAAGGGCAGCCGCAAGTCGTTGCCTTTCTTTTTTTATATTCCAGAAACGGTGAATACATAATTGAAATCTGCGCTGTTCAGGCCCAGATTTCAGTTCATTGCCCTTGAAAGCAGAAGTTTTGCCGCTTCGATATAGCCCTGCTTTCCCATTCCGCATATCTGCGCAATGCAGACAGGTTCAATAACGCTGACGGCACGAAAAGGCTCACGGGCATGAATATCGCTCAAATGAACCTCCACAGTCGGCAGTCCGCCTCTATTGCGTCGCGGATTGCATAGGAATAATGCGTGTATGCTCCCGGGTTGATTATGATTCCGTCAAACTCGTTCATTGCGGCATGTATTGCATCGATAATATCACCCTCGTGATTGGATTGGAACGCTGCAAGTTCCGAACCGCAGGATATGACATAGCCATTCAGTTCTTCCGTAATCGTCTCAAGTGTATCCGTTCCGTATACATTCGGAGAGCGCATCCCTGTCAAATTCAGGTTTGGGCCGTTAATAACAACAAGTTTCATTTTTTTGTGCCTTTCGTATTGTTAGCAACATTATAGCACAATTCACTGCGTTATGGTATAATCAAAAGCATGAAAAAGAACTTGAACAAACTGCACCCGAATACATGCCGAGCTCTGCCGGGAGCTGCCGAGCACGGTACGGCGGTCTATGCCGTCATAGGAGATCCGATTGAACACAGTCGTTCCCCGGAAATATACGCGCCCATGTTCGGACAATTCGGCATCAATGCCGTTTTTTTGAAAATCCGCGTAGCAGAATCGGAATTATGCCGCATACGCTCAATCGTGTCTGAGCGTTCACTGAGCGGATTTGCCGTTACAATGCCGTATAAAAAGGCAATTATTCCGCTGCTTGACGGGATTGATGAAACTGCCGCCGAATGCGGCTCCGTAAACATCGTTACAATAAGCAATAACGGAAGCACCTTAGTCGGACACAATACCGACGGCGACGGTTTGATAAACGCGCTCAGGGAAACCGGAGCCGGGCTGAGCGGTGCGCAAGTTGTCATTCTCGGACACGGCGGCGCGGCAAACGGCGCAGCCGCTGCGCTTCTTCGTGCCGGAGCCGAAATCAGATTCGTTACCCGTGATAAGAAGAACGGAATTGACATGCTTTCCGCAATTAAACATGCTGAAACAGAATCCCGTCTTCTTTCTTCCGCCGACATTCTGATTAACGCAACTCCTATCGGTATGCATAGCATGAACAGCGACTGTTCCGATTATGAAGAGACCTCATTTTTGAATTGTCTTAAGCCCTCTTGCATTATTGCAGACATGGTCTATCGAACAAACGGCACAAAGCTCGTGCAGGATGCCGTACACTTAGGCTTGACCGCCTTCGGCGGAGAGCGAATGCTCTTTCATCAGGGGAAACTGGCTTTTAAGCTTTGGACCGGGCTTGAATATATCCCCGAAAGCTGAATTATCGCTGTTCGTCTGTAAGGTTAAAACCGTATGCTTCTTTCAGATTCAAACAATTATGCAAAAGCCCGCCGCAGTCAATGTTATTCCGTGCGGCGGGCCTTTAATCAATCAACAGTTTTCAGCCTTGTGAAACAATTTCATCGCAATATGTTTCAAATCAGAATTCGAATTCCAACGGTTCATTTGTGAATGAGCTGAACACTGCCTTTGCATTTTTGATGTAAAGAGCCTGTGTGTTTCCGTCGTTTTCATCGTACATTGCACGAAGCGACGGATAAGCATCCAGCATTGACCTGCGTGCTTCAACCCTGTTATCTTCAACAAGTTCCCCGCTCAGCCTAAGCCATTCACCCGTTTCTGCTTTAAACGCACAAAGTCCAAACTTGGGATTCGCTGCAAGCTGTTTTGAAACATCCTTCGCTCTGCCCGTTTGAATATACAGTTTGCCGTCAAAGATATGAATCGTGCCGAACGGACGTACTCTCGGCTGCTCGCCGTCCGCTGTTGCAAGGTAGTATGTCCCTGTATCCTTCAAAAACCGGCAAACTTTTTCCATTGCTTCGCGCGATGCAGCCGTTGCGCAGGTGTTTTCAGCATTTTCGTTCATGTACGCTGCCTCCTGATTAATTATTTTACAACGATGTTCACGATGTTGCGAACGGCAATGAATTTCACAATATTCTTGCCCTCGACCCACGGCAGAACTTCTTCATTTTCAAGCACAAGTTTGCGCAAAGCTTCCGTTTCCATGCCGACAGGTATGCTCATCTTTGCACGAACCTTGCCGTTGATCTGAACAGCAATTTCCATTTCATCCTTTACGAGAGCTGCCTCATCGAACTTCGGCCACTCAGTTTCATAAATCGGCTTGTTGAATCCGATGACGCTGTTCATTTCCTCCGTGATATGCGGCGCAACGGGATTCATCAACACAAGCAGTGTGTGCAGCTCATCACGAGTGACATCGCCCTTTGCGTAAATATCGTTTACAAGGCTCATCATCGCCGCAATCGCGGTGTTGAACTTCATACGTTCGTAATCTTCACTTACCTTTTTGATGCAGCCGTGGACTGCCGGAGCAAGCTCCCTGCGAATGCCCTCGCCTTCCGTGAGCATATCCTGCAAACGCCACACACGCTCAAGGAATCTGCGGCAGCCCTTAACACCCGCCGTGCTCCACGGAATCGTTTGGTCAAATGCGCCTATGAACATCTCATACATGCGCACGGTATCTGCACCGTATTCATTCACAAGGTCATCGGGATTGATAACATTGCCGAAAGATTTGCTCATTTTTCTTCCGTCCTCGGCAAGAATCATTCCGTGGCTGGTGCGCTTCATATAAGGTTCCGGGCAGCTTACAACGCCGATATCATACAGGAATTTATGCCAGAATCTTGAGTACAGCAGATGCAGCGTTGTATGCTCCATTCCGCCGTTGTACCAATCCACGGGCAACCAGTAATCGAGCTTTGCTTTATCCGCGATTGCGGTATCGTTATGCGGATCGCAATAGCGTATATAATACCAACTTGAACCCGCCCAGTTGGGCATTGTGTCTATCTCGCGTTCAGCAGGTGCACCGCATTTCGGGCAGGTGGTATGGATCCACTCTGTCGCCCTTGCAAGAGCGGATGAGCCGTCTTCAGCCGGACGGAAGTCATCAAGTTCGGGCAATTTGAGCGGAAGTTCATCCTCCGGCACGGGAACCCAACCGCAATGATCGCAGTGAACCAGGGGTATCGGTTCTCCCCAGTAACGCTGACGGCTGAACAGCCAATCGCGGAGCTTGAAATTCGTCTTTTTCTTTCCGATGCCCTCTTCTTCAAGCCAATGAATCATTGCGTTCTTTGCGTCCGCAACCTGCATTCCGTTCAGGAAGCCGGAATTTACTAAGATACCGTTTTCGCAGTCCGTAAATGCCTCATTTTCAATGTTTCCGCCCGACACAACTTCAACTATCGGCAGTCCCATCTTCTTTGCAAAGGCATAATCCCTCGTGTCGTGTGCGGGAACAGCCATAATTGCGCCCGTTCCGTAACCCATGAGGACATAATCCGAAATCCATACGGGAATCGGATTGCCCGTTGCAGGGTTAATTGCAGTGATGCCTTCAAGCGGCACGCCTGTTTTTTCCTTTGCAAGCTCGCTGCGCTCGAAATCGCTCTTGTGCGCCGCTTGTTCACGATAAGCGTTAACGGCCTCCATATTTGTAATCTTATCAGCCATTGCGTTCACGATCGGATGCTCGGGTGCAACTACCATATATGTTGCACCGAACAGCGTATCCGGGCGAGTGGTGAATATGCGCAGTCCTTCGGGATACCCTTCAATTTTGAAAGTTACTTCCGCACCGATGCTGCGGCCGATCCAGTTTTTTTGCGATGATTTCACTCTGTCGATAAAATCAACGGTATCAAGGTCGTCAATCAGCCTGTCTGCATATTCCGTTATGCGCAGCATCCACTGAGAACGAACCTTTCGCACAACGGGCGAACCGCAGCGTTCGCAGTTGCCGTCAACGACTTCCTCATTCGCAAGGCCAACCTTGCAGGAAGGGCAGAAATTGATAGGAAGCTCCGCTTTATATGCAAGGCCCTTTTCGAAAAGTTTCAGGAAAATCCACTGCGTCCAACGATAGTATGCAGGATCGGACGTATAGATTTCACGCGAGTAATCAAACGAAAATCCAAGCATTTTCAGCTGATTGTGAAAAACGCGCATATTGCGCTCAGTTACCTTGGCGGGGTGTTCGCCGGTTTTTATTGCATAATTCTCCGTCGGCAGACCGAAGCTGTCATAACCGATCGGGAAAAGGACATTGTAGCCTTCCATGCGGCGTTTTCTTGAAATAATATCCAACGCTGTGTTGCTGCGCGGATGACCGACATGCAGCCCTGCTCCGCTGGGAAACGGAAATTCAATTAGAGCATAATATTTCGGCTTTGTAAAGTCGTCTTTTGCTTCAAAGCAATGCGTATCATCCCATATTTTTTGCCATTTTCTTTCGATTGGCAAATGTTCATAACGTTCACTCATAGATTTTTATTCTCCTTCTTGGTGTTGTTTCGAATTCAATTCATAAAAAAACCCCCGCTCGAATGCGGCATTGACTGCCGATCCGAAGACGAGGGAAACACACGATAATCTGCCCACGCGGTACCACTCCGGTTGCTTTGCCGCACACTGAATATGCGCAGCAAAACCGCTCAATGCCCTTAACGCGGGCTTGCGTTTGCAGCTAATGCAGGAAAGCTTTTAATATTGAAACATGTCTCCCCTGCCTCGCGGCAAAAGCTCTGCGGTGAGCAACAAACCCCTTGCACCGTCTCGCACCATACCGACGGTTCTCTTATGCCTCGGAGTGTTTGTATATCCGCTTCAAAGCCGGTAGCATTATTAACATGATTTGCACATGACTTCCGTACTTCAGCAATTCGAACTGCGGCAGTCATCCAAGCATACTCTCGGTTAACGGAATGCACTGCCGTTCACCTGATGCAAGTATAATTATAGCCGTTTTTTTTCGTTTGTCAAGAAAAAACCGACGCCATCAATTTTTGAACAATGCAGCTTGGGACCGATTTCGCACAGAACGGTTTGATTTTCCGTTCGGAACTGTTTCCGTCACGCTGCCATGCTCATGAGTTTCTCCACCAAAGAGCGAACCCATCCGATAATTTCATCTGTGTAAAGGTAACACAGCACTGCCGCAGCTGCAAAAAGCACCGCCGCTGTAAGCAGACCGATAAGCGCGGCGCGCGCGTACGAACGACTGTTTTTGTTGATGCCCTCCGCAAATGCAAAAACGAACAGCACAACTATATTCACAATCGGAATCATGAACAGGAGCTTGCGCCAAATAAAGCTCCATGTACTTAACGGTTTCACCGGCGGCTGAACCGCTGCTGCAGACTCGCAAGGTGCAGCATTTTTATCCTTTTCTGTCGAAATTTCGTTTGCGGGCTGCACTTTGAGATTATCATCGTTTGCTGCGCTCATTCGTTCGCCGCTGTTTTCGTCTGCGCCGGCGACGTCACTGTTTTCTGCAACGGTATTCCCTGAATTTGTTTCATGCGTTCCGTCCGCTGCATCCGATGTGAAAACCGCATCCATTACGGATGAGTCATCATTATTACTGTTCTCAGAAGCAGTCATTTTTTCCTGTTTAGGCAGATTATCGAGTCTTCCGCCGCACCCTGTGCAGAATAATGCCCCGTCAGCCGCCTCTTTACCGCAATTTGGACAAATCATGTTTCACGTTTCCTTTCGATTTTTCGTTTGGTATTGACTCTGCAAAACAAAACCCTATGCAATGCCGCACTTTCATGAGTGCTTTGATTGGTTCTGAAGTTTTTCAAGTACACCCGGATACTCTCTTTATGGGTTTAAGCCCGAATCTGTGAACTTTCTCCGCAAAAGGTTACTTATCAAGGTTTACTCCGTTTGCCGATTACACAATTTTCTTGCGTTTATATGTTATCACACTTTCATGTCCTTGTATACAGTCTTTTGCAAAATAACGAAAAGAATCCACATTTTCAACAAAAAATCCGCGGCAGAGTCAATTTCGTGCAAGTTTATTACACATATTTGTGACGCAATGCCCGTATGCTCGGAACGTGGACGCTCTCGGTTTTCAAAAAAACTCTGCCTCGGACAGGTTCAATTTCGAACCTGCCCGCAGCAGAGCCGCTTGTTATTCAAATCAACTTACGAGTTCCTTCGCAAGATCCGCATTGGCTTCCTTTTCAAGCACCGTGTATGCAATCTTGCCGACAAGAGTCTTCGGCAATTCCGAACGGAATTCGATAGTATACGGCATTGCGTATTTTGCAATATGCTTTTTGCAGTAGTTCAGAATATCCTGCCGCAGCTCCTCAGAGGGCTCGAACCCGTCCCTCAGGACAACGTATGCAAGCACTTTTTCCATCTTGTACGGATCTTTTACGCCGATTACGCAGCTCATCTGAACGGCATCGTGTCCGTCTATGATGTTTTCAAGCTGGGACGGATAAACGTTGTATCCGCTCGTAACAATCATTCGCTTAATGCGCTGTTTGAAATAGATGAATCCGTCCTTATCCATGCTGCCGAGGTCGCCCGTATGCAGCCACACATGGCCGTCCGAATGCGTGCGTAATGTGTTTGCATTCTCTTCCTTGTGGTTGAGATAACCTTTCATTACGGAAGGTCCGCGAAGGCAGATTTCGCCCAGTTCGCCGTAAGGAACTTCATCGTTTGTGCCGACAGCGCAAATCTGATAGTATGTGTCGGGATAAGGCAGGCCGATGCTGCCCTCACGCTCCTGATTGTAAGGCGTAAGACAGCTTGCGGTAACGCATTCGGTCGTTCCGTAGCCCTCACGAACATGAACTGTTGCACCGTGCGCTTCAAGGAATGCATCGAATCTGCGTTTCAATTCAACCGAAAGCGAATCACCGCCCGAGAATACGCCGCGCAGGTAGTCGAGTTTCTCGCCGTCAAGATAAGGATTGCGCGTTATCGCTTCAAACAGGGTCGGTACACCCGCGATATAATTGGGCTTTTCCTTTTTGATGAGCTCTACATATTTCTTAACATTGAACTGAGGAACAAGAATGCTTGTTCCGCCGACTTCAAGCATCGTGTGTATGCAGACACCGAGTCCGAAACCGTGGAAAATCGGCATTGCCGCCAGCATTCTTGCATGACGCACAACGCTGTTGCACATAGCCGCGGTTTGCAGTCCGAGAGCATTAAAGTTCATTCCGCTGAGCTGAATGCCCTTTGTGACACCCGTTGTTCCGCCCGAAAACAGTATGACAGCCGTTTCATTCGCCGGCATATGAACGATATATTTTGCAAGATCGACTTTTTTTCCGTTCCCGATAAAATCTTTCCAGAAGATAACGGAAGGATCCGCCTTGTTGACTTTGTTCTTTTTTGCATTCATCAGCTTGAATGCAGTGGACTTGACGGCGCCGAGCTCATCAGCCGCAGAAGTTATGATAACCTTTTTGACAGGATATGTTTTTTCAACCTCCGCAACTTTTGAATAGAACTGGTCGAGCGTCAGCAAATAGTCACTTTTTACTTCCTTAAGGTAGTAAATTATTTCGCTGACAGCCGAAAGCGGATGAATCATGCTTGCGACCGCACCGATTCGATTGAGTGCGTACATGCAGAACACCGCCTGCGGAACGTTCGGCATGCAAATTGTGACCATATCACCTTTTTTTACGCCGAGAGCTACAAATCCCGCCGCTGCTTGATTGATTTTTTCAACAAGAACGGTGTAGCTGAATGTTTTGTCCATGAAGGAAATTGCAGGAAAATCCTTTTCCTTTTCTGCCGTCTTCAGCACCGCATCCGCAATGCTCACATTCGGATACTCAAGGTGAAAAGGAACGTCACCGTAATTTGCAAGCCACGGTGCGCCCTGTTCCAACGGGTTCATTTGATTGTTTTGCATATTATTCCTTTCGATTTTTGGGAAAAATCGAAATACGCAGCAACACACGGAGGACAATGCGCGCATTTTCTGTTTTGCGTCATTGTCCGACCGCTGTGCCGTTGTTCCGTTGTTGTTTGCGTTTGTTCAGAACTCAACAGGAGTCTGAATCGGCTGATCAAGCAATTCCGGCTCGCTGAGCAGTTTTTTTAGCAGCGTTACACTTTTTGCAAAATAAACGCCGTCCGCAATGCGTTCATCAACAGTCAGCCCGAGTCTCAGCGCGTCACGCATTTCATAGCTTCCGTCAGCGTTGAAGAACGGGTGCAAATGTTTTTCATCAATAATAGCAAATAAAGAATTAGTGCCCCAGTTCGTCAGGTGATGATAGCTCGCATGCATCTTGATGCTTCCGAGATTGCTTATAAAAACGGATGAATTGTATGGGTCATCCTTTGTAAGCCATGTCGGAACCCAACCGTGATAATCCAGCCACATCAGAATGCCGACCACGATTCGAAGAAGAAAGCGCGGCATTTTTGTCAACGTTTCCATTGCGTCGGTCGTGCCGTCCGTCTTGTCGTGCTTGCGCACGGAAGTTACGAATTTTTCAACTTTATCGTGAATCTGATCAACCGGCGGCTGCCCCTGCCTGTCAATGTCTACAATCGCAAGTGCTTCATAGGAATTATCCTCGAAACGCTTTTTAACAACAAAGGAGACACTCAATGCCTTGCGCTCGTAAACCCGATGTCCCGCAACAAAGCAATTCAACCTTGGGCGCAGGGTTACGGTTTTTGCAATAGCAGCGCAGAGCACATGAAACAAAGTGTACCTGAATGCGGGATTTGATGCATTCTTTTTTGCAACATATTCATTCACGGCGGTAAGGTCGATAAGCTCGCTCATCACTGCCTCATTATCGCACCTGTTCGGAAGCAGATACGGAATAAATTTGTGCATTGCATCAAGATCTCTCAAAAGGTATGCATCCTTGCGGTCGCCGCGGCGACGCTTTCGGTTTGTTTCCATCGTATTGATTCTCCCATTGTTCAGCGGGTATTGGAAGCATCATGTATACTTCCCACTGTAAACATATCTATTATAGCCCGCTGCGCCGCATTTGTCAAATTTTGTACCCGTTCATGCCGCATTTTTTTGATACATATCTGTTAATCCGACAGCACTGCTCCGTATGCCGCAATTCTGTTTCATCTGACAACACTTCGAACGAGCCGCCGTTTTCATTTTGAACCTTGCACAACCTCGTTTTTTTGTTTTATTACGCTCAGTAACTGCATTGAAGCCAAAAAGCATAAGAGGCAGTTTTTTTATACATGACGGTGTTGCAATCGCGTTTTGTTATGATATAATGAGTGCGCGAAACAGATAATACGACTTCTAAGCTGCCCGCAGCGGGCAAAAATGCAACAGCTTATGTTGTGCGGAGCCGCAGTTCAGTCGACATAATGCAATCAACTTCACATTGTCTGATCGCGGCAATGCGGGTTATATATTTCATGGACAGCCGTTCCGCAAAAGACCGGTTAAAACTATACAGCAGGCATTGGTTTATTTCGTTTTCGGATAATCACCGAGTGCGGTATTTTATCGGGAACCGTTCTTGTTTATTCTTTAAAAACTCAGAAAGGGACAACTATGCAGTTACATTTGACATTCAGCGCTCGGCATGTCCGTTTGCCGCTGTCGCACCGATACGCCTTGCAGGGAATGCTCTATCATGCTCTTGCAAGCAATCCGCATTATTCAAATTATGTACACAACAGCGGATATTCTTGCGGCGCGCGCAATTATAAGCTTTTTACTTTCGGCCGTCTTTCGGGACCGTTCATGCACAGCGAACGTGAAATCATCTTTAAGGATACCGTGCATTTTGAGGTTCGCAGCGTTGATCCGAATTTCGTGTATCAACTCGGTTCGGTGCTGTGTCCGAGCAGCCAAATCAATTTGTTTGAAAACACACTTGAAATTCTGGACAGCCGCATTGAAGATTATTCACCCAATACCTGCTGTGCAAAAATCTCAATGCTGTCGCCTATTACGGTTTTTGAAACCGAGAGAAGCGGTTATCGCCGCTTTATAGCCCCCGATGAATCTCTGTTCTATACTGCTGTGGTCAACAATGCGCTCAGAAAATGGCAGAGCTATTTCAACACGCCCGCACCGACGGATTTTTCCTTTGAACCTGCCCTTCCTCCGGCGGAGTTAATTCAGAATCATCGCATCGTTTCAAGGTTTAAAAGATCCACCATCGTTTCATACGGCGGCAGCTATGTTTTGCGCGGCAACGGCAAGCTTATCAACTTTCTTTATGACGCAGGTCTCGGTTCAAAAAACTCACAGGGACTCGGCATGTTTAATATTGAATCATTTCCCGACCTTTAAACATTTTATTCTGCCGCATTTTCTCCGAACAACCTTCCAACCGTTTCACGCAGACCCTTAATCAGAAGCGGGACGTACTCTTTCGAGTTATTTTTTTGTGAATTATTCATTATCCGCCCGCACTGCTTTCCCAAAGCCCGGGATAACCGCCTTTATTGTAATCTCGCCGTGCAAAAAAAACCGAAACGTCCTGATGCACTGCCAAAACTTCAACAACAATATGGTATAACCCTTCCGGTGTCGGCTCCCCGCGTATCAGGAGCTGCTCGGTGCGCTCACCTATTTTCCGTGTATGCATCTCAAAGCTCGGGAACGCCGATGTACCATGACGGTATCTCATTCGTCATACCGTTGTACCATTCATAAACCTCACGGGTCTGACGGAGCATAACCTGAATTTCTTCCTCTCCGAATCTAACTACCCACGGCACGGATGCAATCCCGTTTATGCATGTATACAGTGCGAGCAGTTTCCAGAATTCCGGCGGCACGGCATTATCAAAATAACCGTTCACAATTCCGGATGCAAAATACGGTGAAAGGTGTGCGCTCCACACAAGGCGATTGAATTCCTGCCACGGATCGCCGAAATCCGAGCGATTAAAATCTATAACGATAAGTTCGCCTGAATCGTTTACAAGAAAATTGCCGATATGATAATCCCCGTGGCGAAAAGTCTGCGGCCTGTTTTTCAGCAGATGCCGATTCGCCTTTATATACTCGATGAAGGAATCTGCAACATCATTTTTGATGCTGCATTCACGGCAAAGCCTTAACTTGTTCTCTATGGATACATTAATGCGTTCTTCCCAGTTCTGCACATTGTCCGGAGCCGGAACTTCGTGTATGTATTTTAAAACTCTGCCTGCCCTCAGTCCGAAAGCGTACTGTTCTGCAGCGGGCATCACTGCAACAGCGGGTTCGGCCGCGCCGCCGTCCGCCCAGGCATAAACAGCATATGTTCCTTCGGTGTGCTGTCGAATATCATCACAAAAAGCATGGATATCATCAAGCTTACCGCACTCGATCGGTATGCTCATCGGAACTTGCTGCATCGGAATGTTTTCGGCCGCACTAATTATCGATGCGCATTTCTTCTGTGCTTCAAACAGAGTTATAAAATCGGGATTTATCTTTCCCGGGGTAACGCGCAAAAGGTACTTTTTGCCGTCGGCACCCAATGCAAAATACTTATAATCATCCGACCAGCCTTGGGTTATCGGTGTCTTTTCGATGTATTTTATCATTCTTTTCCTTTCAAAAGGCATTCGGCGGTTTATCTCTGCCTTTGTCTGCCGCCGCCGAAACATTTGCTCAGTTTGCTATGCCTCACTCCGCCTTTTTTTTGCCGCGCCTGCGTTTCACCGCAATAACCGCCGCAAAGGCCGCAGTCAGTATAATCGCACCGCATACGATCATGATATAGGGCGTACGGTCTTTTTTTATGACTTTTTCAATGGCAAAAATACCATTGTTGTTCAGCTCAAACACAATGTATTTACCGTCACGCTCGAATTCGCGCTCAGTCCAACCGGCATCGGTCAATACGCTCAGCCTGCAATCCTCTTCCGAGAGACAGCGCACGGTGTACGTGCTTTCGCCGGCCTCCGCGCCGAAAACGCAAATGCGGAAAGCCGCTGTCGGAACTCCTTCGCCAAACCAGTTTTTTAATGCAAACTCCGCCGCATCTTCGGCAACGACATATGCTTCATCGTCAAAAATGCCCTCAACAAGTATTTGGGGAATCTCTTCGTTTGTTGCAATTGTTGTTATCATTCGGTGCCACTCCCCGCTCACGGTTTGACTGAACGTTACGCAATCCGCTCCGAAATCATCCCACCGCCAATACTTGCCCTGTTCATTCCCGACTTGCGGAAGATCCGTGATTCTGCCGCCGCAGGGAACCTCGAAAACCTCTGTGATTTTGCCGTCTATGCTGAATTTGACCGTTACCTTTTTGAACAAATTCGGTGTTTTTGCTTTTTCGGCAAGTTCGTTAAGACTCACCGCATACGCAATGCCTGCATAGCTTATGCCGTCAATGCCGCCCAAGCCGCGCACCGAATCGAACGAGTCATTAAACTTAGATGTGTCTGCAAAGATATTGTTTCTGCACTCCTCCGTCAGTTCTCCCGCAATTGCGCCGATATAGGCTCCGTCGGCAAAGCTTGATTTTCCGGCCAACAGCATTGTCGGTACCGCGGCGCAGTCAATCACCGATTTCGCACTTCCCGCAATTCCGCCGACATAAGCTTTGCCGTCGAGTGCAGTAATGCTGCCGCATTCACGAATTGTTCCGGAAAGCCTTCCTGCAACACCGCCTGCGTATTCCCTTCCCGCCTTAACGCTGCCGCCGCTTTCGCAGCCAAGCAAAAAGCCGCGGCTGCCGTAACCGAGAATCCCCCCTGCATTATCATACTTTGCCGAAATCACCGCATCATTTGAACACATGAAAACGGTCGCCCTGATAAAAAGAGTCGTATCGGTGAAAAGAACATCATCGATTGACGGAATGTCTATTTCCTCCAAGTCGGATGGAAGTTCTTTTGAAAGATTACCGATAATTCCGCCTATACCGTAGTCGCCGGAAACATCGCCGAAATTTCTGCACTTTGCAGCCATTCCGCCTGCTTGATTTTCGGCATCACGTTCCGCATTTTCGGAAACATCTTCAATATTCCCGCCGTTTCCGTTCAGTACGTTGTGTATGTTTTCGCGGAGGAGCCGCATTGACTCCACACATTTTTGAACGCTGTTTTCCAGTCTGTTACCGTCAGCTTTAACCAGTTCAAGGTATTCGCTTGCTGTTTTTGTGAGTTCATCAAGTTTTTGTTCGGCATTTTTTATAAGCTTGCAGCAATCCTCCGCCGCCTGCCGCAAACCGCTGATTGACACGGACAACAGTCCGTTCAGTGCCTCCGCAAGTGCCTTCAATGCAGGAGCGGCCGAAGCAATATCGCCAAGCAGAATGCGCAGCTGCTCAATCTTTGCCTCCAATTCCTGAAGCAGTTCAACCCACTCGGACGGCTCTGCATTCCGCAGTTCTCTGATTATCAATTCAATTTCGGCAATCAGCTGAGTTACTTCCGCTGAATCCGAGAATGCTTTCCACAAAGTTTCAAGGTTTTGTTCAATGGTGTCCAAATACTTTTCCGCATCGGCCAGCCATGCGGCATCACCCGCAATGATATCAAGATCGGCAGACAACCCTTCTCTAAGCTCTTCCGCTTCCTCAAGCACTTTGCGAAGCCCTTCTCCACCGTCCTGCACAGCCTGTCGAAGGTTCGATATAGTTTCATCCAATGCGTCCGAAAAGCCCAGTATGCTTTCATTCAATATTTCAAGCGTATTCTTCCCGTATTCAACTTTATAAAACGGTTCGGACTGACCGATGATTCCGCCTATATCGCGTCTTCCGCGAACATTTCCGTTGTTAATACAGTCGCCTGTAAAGCCACTGTTGAGCCCCGCAATGCCGCCGACATTATAACCCGTGTGCAGATATCCGATTTCGGCACTGTTCATGCAGCCCGTCACCGTTCCTGTGTTCGTCCCCGCAATGCCGCCGATATTTCTTGACCGTTCGTTTGCCGAAAGATTAACCCCGCCGGTATTCGTGCACTCATGGATTTCTCCCGCATTCACACCGACAATGCCGCCGATTTTGTACGTTCCCGAAAGCTCCGCCGAAGAACTGCATTCGATTATTTTCCCGCTTTGTTCGTTTATGCCTGCGATTCCTCCGACAGCGCTGTATGCATCCAGTCTGCCCGCTGCAGCGCAATTGCGAATCGTGCCGCGATTCACGCCGCAAATCATCCCCGCCGTTCCGGATTGTCCGGTTACAGTCACGGAACCGCTGACATTCAACTCACATACAGTTGCATCCTTTTCGATAATTCGAAACAACCCTGTTCTTTCCGCATCCGTATTCGGCTTCATTCCGCTCACAGTATGTCCGCCGCCGTCAAAGCTTCCGAAAAACACGGGAACGGCATAATCCGTCTCTCCGCTCAAATCGATATCCGCAGTCAGTTTTACCGAAAGACCCTTTGAAAACGAATCCAAACGGCAGTTCTCTTTAAACTCCAGCCATTCCGCTTTTGTTGCAATGCGCACCGTGTTTATGCTCGCCGCAACTGAGCGCATCGGCACGAACAGGCAGCAAAACAGGGTTGCAGCCAGAAGCATTCCGCAAGCAAACAACCGCAGTTTAAAGCGGAGTTTTTGATTAACACCACACCCGGAGCAAGCCGGGCAGTCGCCCGTCATCGTCTTTTTTTTACTTTGTTTCATCGAGCTTTTCCTGTTCATCCGCGCCGCCTCCGAGCAATTTTTTAAAATCAATCATTGTTTTTTCAATCAGTTTATTTCCGACCAAAAGCACCTGCGGCAAAACCGTGAGCACAAGTATCACCGAAATCAATGCACCGCGTCCAAGCGTCAGCCCGATTGAGCTGATGTAGAGATCGGTGGTCCGCAAAACAATAATAAATCCTGCCGCCGTCATAATTGTTCCGGAAGTCAGTATTGTTGAAAAGCTTTCGTTAACGGCGATTGCCATCGCCTGTTTCGGCGCATAATCCTGTTTTCTGAGCTGAAACCTGTTATACAAAACAATTGCATAGTCGATCGTCGCACCCATCTGTATCGCACTTACGATAAGATAAGTAACGAAGAAAAGGTTCGTCCCCGTGATATACGGGAAAGAGAAGTTAAGCCAAATGCTGCTCTGAATCACAAGAATCAGCAGCACGGCCGCACCGAGCGAACGGAATGTGAACAGCAGCACAACAAAAACAAATGCAATCGTCAAAAAAGACACACGATTGTTGTCCATTCTGAATGAATCCTCCAGATCCTTTGCGCTGGTTATGTCCCCGATTACGATTATCGCATCTTCCGAAAGCTCCGTTTTTCCGTTTTCGGAATATAATTTGCGTGCAGACGATTCTATGTTTTCAATCAGAGCAACACTTTCCTCTCCTTCAACCGGCACGGCGGCATTGAATACGATTCGTGAATAATGCTCGCCGCGCAGCTGCACAAGCGCATCATCCAGCGTTCCGCGCATGGATTCAATCATTTGCTCCTTGTCGTCATCAAGAGTTATCATTCCCCTGTCCTTTGCTTCAAAAAGAAACTCAAGCATGTCAATAAGCGGCACGGCAAACGCATCGCTGTCGCCGAGAATGGGCTGAAAGCTGTCATGTTCATAGCCGTACAGCGCATACAGAAGCTTTGCGGTTTCAATATCAACACCCAGAAGTTCGGAAGCGGCGCGGGCGGTGTACGGATCCGTCAGCACACGCCCCTCCTCAATCTCTATGCTTGCAAGCCCGAGTGCCGAACGTATCCCCGGAAGACCGTTAACCTCCGAAATAAGTGCCTTCTCCTTTGTATAATCTCCGACAGGAACGAGTACCGCTATCATATTTGTTTCATCAAACGTGTTGTAGATATGGGCTTTTATTCTGTCCTGCTCCGAAAGCGTAATCCTGTCCGTTTCGGAATCCGAAAATGTGTATTCGCATTTTGCCGAAAACACGATTGCAGCCGGCAGCAAAAACGCGAATATAATCAGGAACACGGGAATTTTTTTTGAAAGCAATCTTCCCCAACCCATTATATTCGGAACAAGATTCTTATGGCGGGTTTTAAGCAAAGCCTTGTGGAACAGCATAATGAGTCCCGGCATAAGCAAAAACACCGTGAGCATGCTGCATATGATGCCTTTCGTCAGAACGAGACCCAAATCATAACCAAGGCGGAACTGCATCAGCATCAGAGCAACAAGTCCCGAAATCGTTGTCAGGCTTGATGACGATATTTCAATTATTGAATATGCAAGTGAATCCGTAAGCGCGCTTTTAACATTGCGCTGCCTGTCATATTCATCCTGAAAACGATGGCAGAAAATAATCGCATAGTCTATTGCAAGCGCAAGCTGAAGAATGATTGCAATGGAATTCGTTACTGACGAAATCTCCCGAAGCCAATAATTCGTGCCCATATTCAGCACCGCCGCCACTGCAAAAACAATGAAAAGGATTATAACCTCAAAATAGCTTTTCGACGTAAACAAAAGCACTGCCGCAATTACGATGAGTGCGAGAATAAGAACCTGCGTTATTTCCCCCGCAATCTGCTTCACATAATCCTGTCCGACAGTTGTTGAAACGCTTACTTCATAATCCGAAAGGCTGTCCTTAATCTGTTCAAGTGCATCGATCGCACGTTCATCCTCGCTTTCGGCAGAAAAAGCAACCGTGAAAAGCGCAGATGAGGACGCATAGTGTTCCGACGAATCATCAAAAGAAACAGTTGCAACATTTTCAATTTCACGCAGGTTCTCGGCAAGTTCTGCGGCTTTCTCATATGTAATGTTAGAAACCATGACATTTGCCGAAGCAAAAGCCGTGAACTCATTTTCCATGACGGTAAGACCCCGCCTCGTCGCCGTTTTCGGCGGCAGCAGTGCCGTTATATCTTCATTCACGCGGACCTTGCTTATTGAAAGCGCGCTGTATATAACGAATACAACGAACAGAAGCATAATAATTATATGCTTTTCCACGATAAATTTCGCAATTTTGCGCATGATGCTGTTACTCATTCGTTTTCACCTCGGGCTTTGTGCTTTTTTCGGTGTTTGTATACTTTTCTGCATTTTTGTTCCTCAACCGAGGCTGAAACCGTTCAGTCAAAGTAACCGTCTTTTTTCAAAAGCTCATGCAGTTTTTGTTCCGTCTTTAAAACTTCGAGCGTATCCTCAGCCGTTTTTAATGCGCTGCAGCGGGTACGTTCGGTCAAATTCGTTTTTTTTGCGCGAAGCAAAAGGTTCTTCGGCGTGTGCGAAAGGTCAACAAATTCCATCAATCCCGTCCTGTATCCGCATGCCGTCAGAAGCTTTTGCCGTATCGAGTCCGTTATCAATGCCGAAACACGCTCCCGCAGTATCCCGTTATCGTCAAATATCGGCAATGCAGCATAATCAGCCTTTCCCGCCAGTTCATGCTGGCAGCAAGGCACCGAAAGAATGTACTTTGCACCTCGCTTCACTGCATTATACAGTGCATAATCCGTCGCTGTGTCGCATGCGTGAAGCGTTATCACCATATCGATTGTCTCATCCGCAGCGCAGTCCGCTATATCTCCCGCTTGAAAATGCAAATTCGAATAACCGTATTTCTCTGCAAGCTTCGTGCAGAAATCGATAACATCTTCCTTTAAATCGACTCCTGTCATTTGTACGGGGATTTTGCGAATAAAAGTGAAATAATAATACACGATGAACGTGAGGTATGACTTTCCGCACCCGAAATCGATAATTCTCATCGGTTTCTTCTCTGCGTCATTATTTTCTCCGTCAACAGCCTCATCTTTTACAATTTCGTCGATGAATTCCAAAAATCTGTTTATCTGTTTGAACTTATCGTACATGGCCTTGTGTACCGCACCGTTACTTGCCATAACACCCATGTCCGCCAGCGGGGGTATGACAGTGCCCTCTGCAAGGATGTATTTTTTCTTTCGGTTTTGCGATTCAACCGTCTTCGGAGCTGCAGTGCAGGCGCGGCTGCCGGTCAGCAGATTGCCCTTTTTTGTCAGCTTTGCCGTAAATTCGCGCTCGCCGTTCCACGCATTAACCTGCGTATATCCCTCAAAATCGGAACATATGCGCATCGCAGCCTCGTTTTTTTCGCAATACTCATGGAACGCCTGCTTCTCTGTCAGCCTTTCAATGAAATATTGGCCGTTTACAAGTGAAAACGTGCTCTTCTTGTATCGTTTTTCCCCGCGCGGACCGCTGAGCACGATCCTGTGCGCACCGCAGGAAATAATTTGTTCCGCAAATTCACTGATACTTTCCATATTTTCCTCGTCAAAAGTCGCATTTTCAAGAGGTGCCCCTGCGTGTTTCACGCATGGCATGAATTTTCCTCTCATTATAATACTTTATCATCTTACGCCGAAAATCGCAAGTGGCAGCCGCATTATTCTGAGACAAACTCTGCGCATACCGTCCTTTTTACTGAAAAAGCGACTGATGCTGTTGACATTCAGTACATAATCTGTTATTATAATACTCGGAAATAGAGTGTGAACTAATTTCGAATTATTCTCAACTCTACAAAAGTTTTTGTTTATTTGTTTAAAAGGGTTTATCATGACAAGACGCTACGACAGTCAGGAAGTAAGGCGGCGGACCATTTCCGCGGGAATAAAGCTTTTTATTGAAAAAGGCTACCATAAAACAACCGTATCGGATATTTGCAGGCTTGCGGATGTTTCAAACGGTTCCTTTTTCAACGTTTTTCGAACAAAGAACGGCTTATTGATGGAGCTTGTTGTTAATATGTTCAACGGACAGTTTGATGCCGCGGATTCACTCCTTCCCGCCGATTCCGAGCCGCATATGCTTTATGTTTTTGAAACTGCAATTCAGCTTGCCATTGCCGAAACAAGCGAGAACCTGCGGGATATCTACGTCGAAGCATACACCAACCGCGAAACGCTCTGTTATATACATGACAGAACGGCGGCAAGACTGTTTGAGCTGTTCCGTCCGTTCAATCCCGATTGGAGTGAAAGCCGCTGCTTTGAAACCGAAATCGGTACTGCTGCGGTAATGAGCGGATATATGCGTTACCCCTGCAATCGCTATTTCACTTTTGAGCAAAAGTTGGAACGTTTTCTTGATATTGCATTAAAGGCCTACAATGTTCCCGAAGCCATGCGTTCCGATGCCATCGAGCGCATAAAAGCTGTTGACATTCGAAATTATGCCGTTCGTGTCATACGTAAGCTTGCGGAATCGGTCGGGTTTGAGCACGACCTTTCATTAAACGGCGAGTCGGTTTGAACGGGTTCAACCGAGTAACGATCAACAACGGCTGATAATGATATCAAAGAGCAATACATACTCTCTGATATATTTAATTTGCAGGAGGAAAAAATGAAAAAAAAGCGACTGAACAAAATCATCGTCATTCTTCTTGCGGTGCTGATGCTTGCAGCCATGCTGCCTGTTTCTGCAATTGCGGAAAGCTACTCCGCCGCAAGAGATCTGCGCATTTTGAACAAAGCGCATCAGGAAGTTGAAAAAGACCTGCTTGCTGTTGATTCCGAGCAATACAAAGCAGGAAAAGCTCCCGAGGAAACAGTTGCCGAGCTTATCGGAATGCTTGAAAGCGATCCGCGCATTGCATCCGTAAAACGCGACAGCGCAACAACTTTTACCTACAAACTCCATTCAGGGCTTACCGCCGTGTATGACTACAACATCATCCACGGTCGCCCTCAAGGCAAATTGCCCGAACCGAGCAGTCTTGAACAGATGCTTCCGATGAAACAGCCAATCAAACCTCACATACGAAAAGCCGCATCCGAGTCAAACCCGGGTGCGGCTTTTCAATTCAAGCTGAAATTCAGCCGAAAGTCATGTTGCAAGGCGCATCAATTTGCTGCTTTTTCGGCCAGTTCATCCAGCTTTTTGTTTCTGAAATAGAGTGCAACGTCGATTGAAATCTCAACAAAATTCAGAATATAGAAGAAGAAGCTGAGGAAGAACAGGAATCCGCTGCTTCCGTCAACCGTCTGCATTATTTTGCGCGCAATTCCGCAAGCATAGCCGAGCAGCAGGAAAAGCTCAAAAAACAAACTTTTTCCCTTTGCCGTGCGTGACACAATGGATTTGCGAATCGATATCGGCCATGAAAGACCAAAACAGAATATTGTTGCTGCCTCCAAAAAATCCAACATAGTTTTTCCCTTTCTTTCCGCGATGCGGATGTTATATCCATATTGACGGCGGACGTTATTCTCCGTCCGCCGCATGACTTTGTGTTCAACAATACCGCATTATTTTCTGCGGTAATCGGGAAGCAGTTTCGGAGAGACCGCTTCTGTCTCTATGCCTGCCGCATTAAGCTGCGCCTCAAACTCTGCAACATGGTTCAACGTCAGCTTTGCAGGCACTGTTTCGGCTGCACGATGAGCCGCATTTCTGCCCGCACTCCTGCCGAATACGATAATGTCAAGCAGCGAGTTGCCCATCAAACGATTTCTGCCGTGGATGCCGCCGACAGCTTCACCGGCAACATAGAGGTTTGGAACATTGGGCGTCATGCCGTCAACATTGATATCAAGTCCTCCGTTCTGATAATGCAGCGTCGGGAAAACAAGAATGGGTTCGCGGCGTATATCGATGCCGTGATTCATAAACATTCGGAACATTGCCGGAATCCTTGCTTCGATTGTACCCTCGCCTCCGATACGCTCTATCATGGGGGTATCCAGCCAAACGGCCTTGCCGCTGCCTGTGTCAACTCCCTTGTTCCTGTCGGTGCATTCACGAATTATCGATGCAGCCGCAACATCACGGGTTTCAAGCGGATGCATGAACACTTTACCGTCGCAATTCACGAGCTTCGCACCGAGAGAGCGAACTTTTTCGGTAACGAGCGCACCGAAAATCTGCTGCGGGAACGCTGCGCCCGTGGGGTGATATTGGAGCGTGTCCGCATACAGAAGCTTTGCGCCCGCACGATAGCCGAGAACAAGACCGTCAGCCGTTGCACCGTAGTGATTGGAAGTCGGGAATCCCTGATAGTGCATTCTGCCTGCACCGCCCGTTGCAATAATCACGGTTTTTGCACGCGCAACAAGCTTTTCACCTGTCTCCATGTTAAGGAGTACCGCACCTGCCGCATTTCCGTTTTCATCAAGAATAAGCTCGATTGCGGAAGTGAAATCCACAACTGGGATGCCGAGGTTAAGAACCTCATCCCGCAGCGTGCGCATTATCTCCGCACCGGAATAATCCTTTGCCGCATGCATTCTTTTGCGGGATGTTCCTCCGCCGTGAGTCGTTATCATAGTTCCGTCCGGAGCCTTGTCGAACTCAACGCCGAGTTCGTTCAGCCACTGAATCGCACCCGGAGCATCACATACCAGCTTTTGGAGCAGTTCGCGCTTTGCTGCAAAATGCCCTCCGCCGTATGCATCAAGAAAATGAATCGCGGGAGAATCATTCGGCTTGTCCGCCGCCTGAATGCCGCCCTCCGCCATCATCGTGTTTGCATCACCTATGCGAAGTTTTGTGACGATCATCGTGTTTGCGCCCGCATTATGAGCTTCAATCGCTGCCGACGCTCCCGCGCCGCCGCCGCCGATAACAAGCACATCAACGTCGTAATCGATTTTTTCAAGGTCAACCTCGCACGGGTTGATTCGGCTGTGTGCCTGGAGCATTTCGCAAAGCTCATGCGGAACTTCCTCGCCGCTGTTTGCGCCGACTTTAAGCACCGCAAACTCACTTGTTTTATAATCCGGATGGTACTGTTTGAGCAGTTTTTCCTTTTCTTCCGCCGTCATTCGCGCAGGTTCAAGGGCAATGTTTGCTTCCCTTGCCGCTTCAACAGCGTTAAGGGATTCACGGAATTCCTTTGAGTACATAATCCTTCTTTGCCCCCTTATTTTTCAATATCCCTGTTGTTGTACAGCTCCTGCAATTCCGATGCAGGTTTACCCATCAGAGCTTCCATCAGCTCGTCAAACGTTCCGTTTTCAATTTCCCGAACTCTGTTCTCAAGATGCTCGGATTTAGGCGCAAGATATTTGCCGTTCAGTCTTCTTGCAAGCATTGCAACCTGCGGATGCGATATTCCGGCAGGACAGCGTGAAGAGCAAACGCCGCACATCACGCAGTCAAAGGATTCCTCCGCGCACTTGTCAAACTCGCCGCGCTGAGCATATGCAATGTATTGCATTACGTTCAATCCCTGCGTGCAGCTCTTTGTGCATGCGTTGCATCCGACACAGGCATATATCTCCGGATAAAGCTGCATCATTATCTGCTCGGTGGGTTTAACCTTTTCAATGTCGTAAACCTGCTTGACGAGCGGGAAAAACGGCAGCGTTGCCACATACATGTCGTTTTCAACCTTGGTTTGGCAGGCAAGACATGCGTGAAGTTCGCGGTCGCCTTTGATGCGGTAGATCGTTGCACATGCGCCGCAGAATCCGTTGCGGCAGCCGCAGCCGCGCACAAGCTGATAGCCCGCATATTCCATTGCCCGCATGATCGTCAAATCATCGGGGACGGTGTATTTTTTGCCGAAAAGGTAGATGTCAACCGTGTTTTCTTTCATTTTAAAGCATCTCCTCCAAAAACCTCAGTATTCGTTCGGAAGTGCATCCAGTTCGTCGCAGCGGAAAACGGGTCCGTCCTTGCAGACATATTTCGAACCGATATTGCACCTGCCGCATTTACCGATGCCGCATTTCATGCGAAGTTCCATTGTTGTGTATATTTGAGTTTTATCAAATCCGATCTCGCACAGTCCGGCAAGGGTAAATTTAATCATTATCGGCGGACCGCAGAGAATCGCGATTTTGTCGGTTGAAAAGCCCAATTCCTTGACATAGTTCGGAACAAAACCGACATGACCGCTCCACTCCGGCTGTTCTTTATCGATTGTGAGGTGTACGCTGACACCCGCATCAACAGCCCACTCATTAATTATTTCATGATAGTCCACCAAATCCTGCATACTGCGCGAACCGTAAACAATATCTATTTTGCCGTACCTGTCGCGATAATGTCGGCAATAGTTAATCACGGAACGCAGCGGTGCAAGCCCGATTCCGCCTGCAATAAAGAGCAGATCGCGGCCTGCAAAAACGTCGTCCACAGGAAAGCCGTTGCCGTACGGCCCGCGTATCGTAATCTGCTGCCCCGGTTCCATCGAATGCAGCCATTCTGTCACGCAGCCGCATTTTTTGATTGAAAACTCCATGAATTCCGTATTTGTCGGGGATGAAGTTATTGAGAACATCGCCTCGCCGACTCCGGGTACGGACAGCATTGCGCACTGCCCCGGACGGTGTTCAAACGCTTTTTTTCCATCCGGAGTTACAACGCGGAAAGTTTTAACGTCCGGCGTGTCTATCCTTATATCAGTGACAACGCCGATAACTGGCATCAGGGGATCTCGTGTTGCTGTAACAGACATTTTATTTCCTCCCTTCGGGGGTTTCACCGTTTTCGCAGTCACGGTTCTGCGGCTTCGCAAGAGCTTTCATGACTTTCACAATGTTCATGTTTATCGGGCATTTTGCAAGGCACCTGCCGCATCCCACGCACGAAAACAGTCCGTTGTTGTTTGTCGGATAATAGACCAGTTTGTGCATGAAACGCTGACGGAATCTTTCCGTTTGAGTCAGACGCGGCTGTCCCGCAGACATTTTTGTGAATTCCGAATACATGCATGAATCCCAGCAGCGGAACCGTTTCACACCGTGACCCGTGTCGAAATCCCGAATATCGTAGCATTGGCAGGTCGGACAAACAAATGTGCACGTGCCGCAGCCGAGGCAATGTGACGAAAGTTCTTTCCATTCGGGTGCATTGAAAAACTCATCCGTCTTCCCCGCCCCGAAAGCATCGGGTTTCAAACCCGCAAGCGGAAGTTTTTTAATCCGAGCCGAAACCGTATCGTAAACGGCTTTCATTTCTGCCGCATCCGCTTCCCCGTCCGCCTCCTCGGTGAGTGTGTTCAGCGAGTTCAGAAGAGCGGTGCCCTTCGCTGTTTTTGCATCGAGATAGAGTGTATCTTCGGATTCCGTGCAAACAATATCGCCTTCGGGCGCACCTGCATCAATTCCGAAAGATGCACAAAAACATGTTTCCTGCGGACGGGAGCATGCCAGTGACATTATAATGCCGTGCTCGCGGCGGTTCTTGTAGTAGGTGTCAACGGGGTCGGAAAGAAAAACTCTGTCCAGAATTTCGAAACTCTTCACGTCACACGCCCTGACGCCGAACAGAACAAAATCCTCCGTTTCACTGCGGGTATCGATAATCTCTATTGTTTTTCCGCTCAGTTTAAAATCCATCAGGTTTTCGGTCTGCGGAAAGAAAAAGTCTTTTGCACTGCGAACAGTGTTCAAAGCTGCGGAACACTTTTTCCCGTTTTTCCACTCGGAAAACTTTGCTCCGCCTGCCGTATCCTGCGGCACATACAGTTTTGCACGTTCGGCAATTGCCGCAAAGAGCGAATTCAGCTCTGATTTTGCAATTTTACGCATTGTTTCCGCTCCTTTCAACCGCAGCTGAGGGTTCGATATCGTCCTTTGTGTAGTTCACGATCGGGGCTCTGCTGCCTTCTTCCGCGCCCGCCTGATATTCGCCGTAAAAGGCATTGATATCCTTTATAAACTTTCGATTCAAAAGATGCAGCGGTATATGCTGGGGGCAAACGCGCGAACACTCACCGCAATCCGTGCAGCGTCCGGCGACGTGAAACGCACGGATTATATGAAACATTTTTTCTTCGAAAGAATCTGCGGCTGCTTTGTTTTCAACACCTGATGCGGGATTGTCAAACACGCATTTCTCGCAGGTGCATGCAGGACATGCATCGCGGCAGGCATTGCAGCGAATGCAGCGCGAAAGCTCACCCTGCCAGAATGCAAATCGTTCATCCGCCGTCATTGCTTCAAGTTTTTTGACCTCATCAAAGCGGGAATCGTCAAGAACTTCACCATTCTCCCCGAGAAGTTCATCATAAGCAACGCAGCGTTTGGATTTGCAGTGAATGCAGCGTTCAAGCATACACTCGTTTCTGTCGAGTGTTGCTGTTCCGTCGTAAAGAGTTTCAACGATAATATTTCCGTTTTCGTCAAAGGTGAGCTTTGCAATACCGTCAACCGCCTGCCTGACCTTGTTGATATCAGTCATTCCCTCACACGGTATGCCGACGGCGTAAACCTTTTCTCTGTCGAACCTGTGTTCGGTAAGCAGCTGATTAAAGCTGTAGCTGTCGCACGGTTTCAAAAAAACCGCAACTTTGCCGGCGTCCCTGCGCGTTTCGTTAACAAGGTATTTTGAGAAGTTTGCGGCGCAAAAGCCGTTGTAAACAAATTCCCTGTCTATTTGTTCGGCTGTCGTGAAAACAGCGGGCGTAAGGTCGTAATCAAATTCGCCTCTTTTCCAGCCGAAAACTCTGCTGCAGATTCCGCTGTTCAAAAGCTCCTTTGCTTTGTTTGCAAGATAATCTTGGGTTATTTGCTGCATCTCAAATCCTCCAGACGCTTGTTTTTGCCCAAGCCGGCAACCTTTTCCGCAAAATCATTCATCGTTGCGGCAAATTTTGCGCCTTCCGCCGCGCTGACCCATTCAACGCGGGTTCGTTCGCGCTCAATGCCGAGATAGTCAAGCATTGAAAACAGCAGTGCCATTCTGCGGCGCGTATAATAGTTTCCGGAGGTATAGTGGCAATCTCCGGGATGACAGCCGCATATTATCACCCCATCCGCTCCGCGTTGAAACGCGCGCAGAATGAACATCGGGTTCACTCTGCATGAGCAGGGAACACGGATGATTTTAACATCCGCGGGGTAACCGAGGCGATTGCTGCCCGCAAGATCCGCACCCGCATATGAGCACCAATTGCAGCAGAACGCAACTATCAAGGGTTTATATTTCCCGCTGTTATCCGTCATCGGCATATTGCATCCACCTCCGCCATGATTTGTTTGTTCATAAAGCCTTTAAGATCCATTGCCCCGGACATGCATGCAACGGTACATGCACCGCAGCCCTGGCACACCGCCTCATTCACGCTTGCAACGCGGCGGATCCTCGTTGTTCTGTCCGGCATACGGAATTCCTTTTCAATGTATGTAATCGCACCGTACGGGCAAACTTTTTCACAAGTTGAACACCCGTTGCACATCATCTCGTCCGAATGGGCAACGCAAGGATTGCCTGTCAGTCTGTTTTTGGAAAGAAGACCTATGACCTTGCTTGCGGCAGCACTGGCCTGCGCGACCGTCTCCGGAATATCCTTCGGCCCCTGACACGCTCCCGAGAGGAACACTCCTGCCGTCGGACTTTCAACCGGGCGAAGCTTCGGATGCGCTTCGGTGAAGAAATCATTGGTATCCATGCTTGCAGTAAGCATAGTTGCAAGCTGCCTTGCGGATTTATCCGGTTCCATTGCCGCAGCAAGCACAACCATATCCGCATCGATATGCAGCTGTTTCCCTGCAATCAAATCCGATGCCTGAACCTTCAGCTTGTCCCCCTCAGGCGAAACCTTGCCTACCATGCCTTTGATGTAGTGTACGCCGTACTCCTCAACGGCACGACGGTAGAACTCATCAAAATTCTTTCCCGGGGTGCGCACATCAATGTAGAAAACATAAACATCCGTATCAGGATATTTATCCCTTGTGAGCATCGCATGTTTTGCTGTGTACATGCAGCAGACTTTCGAACAATATTCCTTGCCCTTATCCGCACAGGCCGCACAGCGCGAACCGACGCATTGAACAAAAACAATGGTTTTGGGATGTTTGCCGTCGCTCGGGCGAAGCAGCGTGCCCTTGGTCGGCCCCGCAGCATTCATAAGCCGTTCGAATTCAAGCGACGTTACAACATCCTTGGATTGAGAATATGCAAACTCATCAAACTTTTCGAGTGAAATCGGATTGAACCCGGTTGCTGCAACGATTGCGCCGTATTTTTCCGTTATGAATTCATCCTTTGCTTTATAATCAATCGCACCCGCCGTGCAGACTTTTGAACACAACCCGCATTTTCCGGATTTCAGCATCATGCAATGCTCGGGGTCAATAGTTGCAACCTTCGGAATTGCCTGCGCAAACGGGATATAAATTGCGCTGCGATTGTCCATGCCGAGATTAAACTCGTTCGGCACCTTCCGCATGGGACATTTTTCGGTACATGCGCCGCAGCCGGTGCAAATGTTCTCGTTGACGTAGCGAGCTTTTTTCTTTATGGTAACATCGAAATTTCCGACAAAGCCATGGACTTCCGTCACTTCCGAATATGTGAAAATTCGGATTTTTTCATTTTGAGCTGCATCGACCATCTTCGGAGTCAGAATGCAGGCGGCGCAGTCCAGCGTCGGAAAAGTCTTGTCGAGCTGAGCCATCTTCCCGCCGATTGTAGGTTTTTGTTCGACAATATCAACTTCGAACCCGGCATCTGCAATATCAAGAGCAGTCTGAATACCCGCAATGCCGCCGCCTATCACGAGCGCACGTTTCGTGACGGGCGTTTCGAAAGCCGTAAGCGGTGCATTAAGGTTGACCTTTGCAACAGCTGCTTTTCCGAGTATGATCGCCTTTTCGGTTCCTGTCGGCATATCCTTATGCACCCATGAACACTGTTCGCGAATGTTCGCGATTTCAACCATATACGGGTTCAGACCCGCAGAGGCGGCTGTTTTGCGGAAGGTTGCCTCATGCATGCGCGGTGAACATGAGCAGATAACCACTCCGTTAAGATTATTTTCGCGGATTGCTTTTTTTATCAAATCCTGTCCCGCCTGGGAACACATATATTGATAATCCTCGGCAACAACGATGCCCGGCTCGTTCCCGAGTGCCGCAGCAACCGCTTTCACGTCAACGGTTCCCGCAATATTTGTGCCGCAGTGGCATACAAAAACACCTATTCTTTGCATGTTTTGTGTTCCTTTCTATTTTGTGTACTTGCGGAACGCGCTGACAACTGCCTGCTGCGGCAAATCCGCATCCGCTTCAGCTGCCGGCGGCACATCATCGGCAGTCATTCGGTTTGCATCCTTTTGACGGATTTTTATGAGCCGTATCGCTTCAACAAGCTTTGCCGGTTCAACTCCCCGCGGACATCGTTCAACGCAGGCGAAGCACGAAAGGCATTTGTAAAGCGACTCCGAATTCAGCAGCGGTTCGATATCTCCGGTTTCAACCATGTAAACGAACTGATGCGGATGATATTCCATTTCTTCATATGACGGACATGTTGCCGAGCATTTGCCGCAGCGCATGCACCTGAGCGGATTTACTCCGCTGATTCGGAGTATCTGCTCCTTTTCGCGTAAGGTTTTGTTGTTCTGCATCAGTTACTCCTTTCCGTTGACAGCGCAGCCGCAGTGCTCCCCTGCCGCGCTGCCGTTTGCTGCTCCGCTCTTAATGCCGAATGCTTCCGCCATGAGTTCGGTGAAATAAACAACGGGAACGGAGGCTTCTTCACCCATGCCGTTTTTAACAAGGTTATATCGGCAAAGCGGACATGCAGTCACGATTTCGTCCGCACCGTGAATGCATGCGCTCCCATAAACCTTCCTGCTCCGTTTTGCCGCTGTATTCGGGTCATCCATAACGGTATACCCGCCGCAGCATTCGTTTCTTTCCGGGAAAATGCAGGGTTCGGCTCCGAGTGCGGCAATGAGTTTTTCGATGAGCTGCGGATTTTCCGGATCATCAAACTCAATGACTTTTGCCGGGCGCAGCAGCATGCAGCCGTAATATGCCGCAACACGTTTTCCGTTTAAGGGGTTTTTGACCGCAGCATGTATTTTTTCAAAGCCGCTGCCGCGTGTCACAAGCTCCAAGTAATGCAGAACCTCCGTCTCTCCGTGATAAGGAGCGGGCGGATTTTCATCCTGTGACAGATAAAGGTTCACCTTTTTTGCAAAGTCCTCATCCGTTCGCATGGCATGATTGGTTTGCTTGATAACATTGTGACATGCAGAGCATACCGTAACAAGAGGCCTTCCGGCATCGCGTGCGGCAGCAAGTGCGCGAACGGCGGCAAGTTTTGTTGCAATTTCATCCTTTGCGGAAACGTAAACACCGCCGCAGCACTGCCAGTTCTCTATTTCGCACAATTCAAAGCCGAGAATCTCCGCACAGGCGCGCGCGCACCTGTCAAGCTCTTTGGCCTTTGTGCGCAGCGTGCAGCCCGGGAAATAGCTGACTTTCATCATATTTGAGCATCCTTTCTTCCAAAGCTCTCTTTATTGTCAAAAACCAATGTGGAGCCTTTATTCGTTTTGCGGAGTGCATTCAGGTATTCTGGCATTATCAAAGGTTCAACCCGCCGATAACTTCCTTCAATGCATCGGCACTGCGGCGAAGCTTTCCGATTTCTTCATCCGTGAGCGCAATGTTGACCTTGCCGCTGACGCCGTTGCTTCCGATGCGGTTGAGCGTACTGAGGCAAACATCATCGATTCCGTACTCGCCGTTCATAAGAGTCGAAACGGTCATTGTGGTTTCGATGCCCGAATGCAGGCATTTGCAAATATGACATACCGCCGCCGAAACAGCATAGAAAGTTGCACCTTTGCGGGCAATAACTCTTCCGCCGGATTTTTTTACATAAGTCTCAATCTCTGCAAAGTCAAGCGCGGGACTTATCATGCCGGGAGTTGTGATAAGCTGCGGGCAATCCTTAATCGGCACTCCGGAAATATTTGCAACCGACCACGGAACGAAGGACGAATCGCCGTGTTCACCGAATACATATGCATGTACATTGGTCTGATTGATATTATAATACTCAGACAGCCTTGCACGCAAGCGCGATGTGTCCAGAACGGTGCCCGAACCAATGATATGGTTTGCAGGAAGTCCGGACTGCTTGAAAAACACATATGTCAGGATGTCAACAGGATTGCTGACGATGATATAAATCGCATTCGGCGCATATTTTGTTATCTGCGGCAGAATGGATTTTGTGATGTTGACGTTGGTCTGCGCAAGCTCAAGACGGGTCTGTCCGGGTTTGCGGGCAATGCCGGAAGTCAAAATAACGATATTGGAACCTGCCGCATCGCAGTAATCGCCCGCATAGATGGAGCAATTGCCGCCGAAAAACGAATTGCCCTGGCGAATGTCGAGTGCTTCGCCGAGCGCTTTTTCGGTGTTGATGTCGATCAAGACAATTTCAGACGCAATGCCCATTGTGTTGAGTGTGTATGCAATGGTTGCGCCCACACTGCCGGTGCCGATGATGGTTATTTTATTCATGTTAAACATTCCTTTCGTTGGTTCATATGTTTTTCCGAACCGTATAGTAACATAATTCGCGCAAAATCGGAATTGCCCTTTTCGCATATCGGTATTGCATTTATCGATATGTTGTGAATCGGACTGAATTTGCCGCTGTTTTGAACGGTTGTCAATGCATCCCGCTGTTTGTTATTGTACGATAGAAGAGGAGCAAAAGATTATAAAAAACGAAACCCACAACCCATGTGATATGTTTATAATGCCCGGAACATGCACAAATGAGGTTCCCGGCATACAAATGCACATTTTTTTGTTAACCTGAATTCTGCATGTCGAGTGTACCCAATCTGTTTCTGCGTCAGGTATTGGCTGCACTCGGCATGTAAAATCAGTCATTGACGGTCGTTCTTTGTTTTCCGTATTTCTCCTTCATTTCTTTCGTGTGTGCGCGAAGCAGTGTCAGCGCTCGTGTCTGAATGCGGGAAAGCGCCGTTTGGTCAGTATCCGCAAACTCGCACGCGAACTCGCACGCAAACTCGCGTTTGATCCTTGCGGAAGCAGCTGCATGGCTGTCGCCCGCTCTGCTTTCATCCGCTTCCGACAGGAACTTTTGCAGCAACCCCAGATTGCCAGAATAGTGAAGCTCCACCAGTTTTGCCCGGTATTCCAACTCCGCGGGAGTGATCCCCGGGAAGTTTTTCATGTCCAAGGTATGCTGCGCTTCATGCTTCAGAAGAGAAACAAGAAATCGCTCGCTTTCAAAATCATACGCCTGTTCTATGCAGTTGATCGTGCCGTCGGGCGAAGCCCAGCCGCCTGTGCCGTACCTGCCGAAAGTCAGATAATCCATCCAGCTTCGAAAAACAAAGCCTTTGAGAATATTGACTGTATATTCCGCCGTTCCGTCCGGCAGTTCGACTCGGTAAACGGTCGGAATCGTATCCCGCCAAATATACGGGCCGTAATATCCCTGTGTTTTTCCGAAAAGCGCATGATAGCCGTTCGCTTCAAACACCGATTTAAGCTGTTCGGTCAAGCTCTCTTCATCTGCATTCGGCATATTCAAGAGTGTCCTCAGCTGTTTGATCAGCTTGCCTGCCGCATCCGCTTCCGATAATCCGCAATAGAATGTGTCACGAAAATAGATTTGATACAGGCGCAGGATATCGTTGAGCATATCCGGTATTTCGAACGTTCGGTATTTACAATCTTCAAAAATCGCAGCATATGCAGGAAGAATATCTTTAAATTCTTCGTGATCGCGCATGTATGCAATTGCACCTTTTATATCTCCGTTCAGAAAAAACTGACTTATTTGCATATTTATTTGCTCCTCTGTGAATTTTTATGGCGTCCGAGCCTGCTGAAATTCGACGATTGCCGCCGTCCCGCTCACAGGGCAGCAGTCCCTCATCGGTATAAAAACGCAGTGTATGCTCTGTTACACCGAATAATTCAAAAAAATCTTGACTTCGTGTTACTCGAACCTGTAAAAACGATTATAGCACAGGACATGTGCCCGTGCAATATGGAAACGGGGAAAACGGAGTATGCTCCGGCATCAAAAATCGGCTGTGCCCGACGTGTAATGATTGAAAAAATTCGAATTCATGGTATACTTATCCAAAGCCTGTGTTGAAACGGGTTTGTTTACGGAGGTAATACCAATGAGCAAATTTGCAGTAATCCTATATCCTGATTTTTCCTTGCAGGAAATTACCTGCCTGACTTCGGCTCTGTCGGTATGGTTTGAAGAAAAAATCGATTTTATCGCAAGTGAAAACAGGGAGTATTGCAGCGAAGAGGGATTGCGGGTAATGCCGACAAAGACAATTGCAGATGTAAACATCACAGACTACAAATGCATTGTTCTTCCGGGTACGATCAATCCGCTTCCCGCACTTTATGATGATAGGCTGATTGAGTTTTTGCGCGGCGGAATCAACACTGACGTAACATTTGCAGCAATCTCGTCCTCTCCTATCCTGCTGGCAAAGGCAGGTGTGTTGGACGGCAGAAAATTTACTGCCGGCTTTTTTATGCAGATGGCAGAGACATTTTCCTTTGTTGAAAACGAGAATTTTATACATAAAGGAATCGTTTGTGACGGGAATGTAATCACCGGCATCGGCATGTTCTTCCGCGAGTTTGCAGAAACAGTTTTGCATAAATTCGGTTATGATGTCGGCAGCAATTTTATGCGCGGCAACCCGGAAGATTACACAGAGGAAGAACTTACGTTTTATTGGTCGGAAGAAGACTACCGTCAGTTCTTGAAGGAATTAAAAGAGTACGAAAAATAACAGGCACTTTGGGTTCAAAACCTTTCGGAACCCGAACGGCACACTTTTGTACTCTTGCGGCGGGAATACTCAGCGTCCTGCGGAGCATTATTTCCCGTCGCAAAAACTGTGCGGTTCGAAATGCTTCGTCACATTATTCTGACAATGCAGCCACGTCATTTATGCCGTCAAAGTGCGTTCCGGCGTCAATTTGTTTGCAAATAGTATATGTATTTTTTCCAATCGGTTCTGTCGTTTTCGGTTTTTAACGCTACTGCGATTTTCGGATTTGCAAAAACAACGTATCCGTTGCCGCAACCATAGCTCACACTGTAATCATCACCAAAACATGCAAAACTGATTGAAGGAACGCACAAGACGCAATAAGTAAGCTCTGCATCCGTCAGGTCGGTAGAGATTTTCTCATATGTTTCTTCGGATATATCGCAAGCGCGATAACAAACAAAGTTTCTTTCCGAACCCAAACAATTAAGGTATTCATCGATACGTTCATGGCTACAAAAAACACCGGGTTTTCCAAGCATTTCAGAATTACCCGTGCCGAAATAAATTAATTCATTTCCGTTGAGGAAAGTTTTCAATTTGCCGAACACGTTCGGGGGCATTGTATAGTATGGCGAATTGAGGTAAACAGGTTTGTTCCTGCGACTCACTTCATTAAATAGCTTTTTAAACTCAACTCCCGGTGGGTTCTTGACAGGTTTCGGTTCGGAGGACAACGGAGAAAAAAACTTACAGTCGGGCAAAATCTTCGGATATGGTTCATTCTCGATCTTTCCATGTAATGTACAACGGATAACCCGCAGTGATTCTACCGCATATCTGCAAGTGAAGCATTTTTCGCAAAGGTTGGCTGCATCATAAAGTTCGTCTCTCGGCATCAAAAAAGATTCCCCGACAATGTGATAATCAGTTTTTGAAGCATCATCAATTTGTTCGCATTTGAATACTCTCGACATGCCGTTCGAACATATCGGCTCCGCAACAAAATAAACATTGCCCTCGTATTTATAATAGCATCCTTCGCAAATCATTAACATTTCCGCCTTCGCAGTAATATTGCTCCGCCGCTTCGCATCGAAGTGCTTTCACTCAGGCTTACGTTCGGATTATTTATTGCGGCTATTTCAGAAGCACATATTTTTTAATTAAAGCAGCCTGCTCCGAGTACTAACCGCATATTCGCCGTTGCTTTTTGCCGACAGGCACGTTCATGTTATACAGCAAAACTACCGCAGTTTTTTCTCCATAATGATTTCGTTGCCGTCAGTTTCTCCCGTATGGTCAAAGCCGAGTTTAAGGTACAATTGTTTTGCAGCTTCGTTTCCTTCAATATAGCAAAGGACAACTCTGTTATAAACCCCGTCTTTTTGCATTTCCCGAAGAACGTGCCCGGCTGCTTCATATCCGAATCCGTTGCCTTGATATCTTTCGTCAATAAAAAACTGGCTGAAGTCGTATGCGCCATCTATATAATAATACAGAGCCATTCCAATCGGTATATCTTCTTTATATATAATCAAGGCGCGACTTCCGGAATTTCTGTAGGCATACGCTCTTGCCAACAGCGTAATTGAATTCGCTGCGAAGTCCTTCTGATCATTGCGAATATGCAGGTCAAGCCTCCAGTTGTCAGGGTTGACTTCTTCTAAGTGTATCATCCTGTTTTCCTCCGCAAAAACTCACTTGCTGCATACATTGTACCATACAGTGGTGTTTGTTTCAACAACTTGCATAAGCCGTGATTTGCAGCGAATGATTCCGAAATCAAAATGATGAATGCGGTTTTCAGAAAGAATTCATATTTTTCTACAGTTTTGTATTTCAACGAATATTTTCACTCGAAAACTTGACAAATAATGTTCAACTTCGATATACTTCTGATGTGAACATCGGCCTGCCGGTACATGCCGAGTTTCATATAAAGAACCAAAAGTTAACGCTGCATCAGCGAAAGACACAAACCGGGAGGTTATTTTAAAATGAAAAAAATCACTCTGAACATGTTATTGGCTTCACTTCTTGTTCTTGCGACATTGGCATCATCCGGATGCTCTGTCCGACTGCTTGATTCACTTACTCAGAACAGGAAATCTGAAGATGAAGTGATTGAATCAGTTGAGAACTGTTATTACCAATACCGGGATGAAATCGAAAGATTTGCCAAGTTTCTGTATTCGCAGGATAACATTAAACAGTTGTGCATATACAGTCCGCGTCGCGGAGCAGATTACTGTGATGCTCGTACGGACACTTTGGTCCAGCTGAAGGAGGATATTTTTGCCGAGTGCAAAAGCACTGATATTTCCGATGAAGATATGGAACTGCTGCAAAGTTTTGCGGCATGTATGTTGGCAAACGATATCGGATGCGTAAATATTGTTGACCGATTCTTAAATATCGGATTCATCGGACAGCCAATCAGTTGCAATTACTCTTTATTCGTTAACGCGGACGAAACGGAGCGGCAGCCAAAGGACATAAGTTGGATCAACGAATCTGCTCAGCGCAGTTTGTCAGATAATTGTTATATAGTCAGTACATCGGCTTTTGCATTCTGACGAAACATGGCTTTGAGCGTATTGTCCCATAGCAATGATGTTGTCAAGTGGATCAGATCTGCTTACGGCGGTTACGGACGGAACGGTATCGACCGGTTCAAAGCAAAACAGCACCGTTTCATATGATGAAATGGGTAACCCGACCCGTTACTTCGGTGCGACCATGACTTGGGCAGGCAAACAGCTCAAGTATTGGGGCAAATCCGGAAAGTACGTCAACTTTGCATACAACGAGGACGGCATACGCACACAGAAAACATCTGGCGGAGTTTTAACAAGCTATTATTACAACGGCAGCCTTCTTATAGGCATGACGGTGGGTTCCGGCAGCAGCACCAAGATCCTCCGCTTCAGCTATGATGCTGGAACGGCAACGCTTTGCAAAATACAGTTGTAAAGACATCTTCCGGATTTTGCTTGCCTGCGAAACACTCGTGAACAATCAGCTTGATCTTTCCCATAGTTGCCTCCTTTACCGTGAGAGTAACAGTTGGGGGGAGAGACGCCCCTCCAAATGTTCACAAAATGTTTACATACTGCAAGTAATCTGCTATGTACCAGCAAGCATTGGTGCTGTTGCAAAATCAAGTCATATTTGCAGCAGCCTCTTTCTTTTTTAGGAGGGCAATCCGTGGAGTGCCGGACATTACATTTTTCGGTTCAAGCGAAGCCGACTCATGCAGAAAGTGTAATTTTTGTGTACGGCAAACAGACCTGCTCAGGTTTTGTTGTTCTCGGAAGGTTATGTCAGGCTGTTTTCGGTTCGAACAGTGCTTTCCCGAATCGTCCGTCAGCAAGCCGACTGCAAAGTTTTCGGATATTGAATGCTGTTGCGAGGATAAAAAGGCGGGTTTCGTTGTTGGTCTTCACTCGGGTGAGGAATCTTCCGAACCCGTAATCCTGTTTTAAAACGCCGAAAGCACTTTCAACTTGGATCGAACGGTTCATTCGGAGAAGAATGCCTTTATCGGTTGAAATGCGTTTTTCTGCTTCATCTTTTTGACGACGCATTGTTTTGAAAGTTCTGTTTTACGGTTCTCGTACTGTTCCTTAAAGCAGTTTTCCCTGCGGGAGCAACCGGAACAGTCCTCACAAACATAATAACTTTCCAATATCATGTAGCCGTTATCAGTCTTTCCGGTTCTGTCATATGCATGAAGCAGTCTTTTGTCATTCGGTCATGTAAAGCTGTCACTCTCCGCATTGCACGGCATATCATCCTTGTGATAGATGTTTTTCTTGAATTTCCTTGTTTTCTTCAGTTCATGATCCGCCGGTTTGATGTATGCATTTTGCTCCATGCTTTCAAGGTAAGTGTAGTTTTCCTCGCTTGCATACCCTGCATCCGCAACGATATTGCCGTGCCTTCGGCCGGTTCCTTCCGCTGTTCGTTCAAGAAATGGTATCAATGTTGTTGTGTCAGTCGGGTTCGAAAATAATTCAAGACCAACTATATACTCGCTTTCAACGCCTATCTGAAGATTGTACCCGGGTTTGAGCTGTCCGTTTCCCATGCGGTCGTCTTTCATTCTCATAAAAGCTGCTTCGCGGTCCGTCTTTGAATAACTCTTCCGATTAAATACAGGATCGTTTTCGTCAATCATTGCTGCAACATTTATTGGCATGACCGCTTGATTTTTGCTCGTTTTCATTGCATAATCAGCTCGTTTTCTGTTGGTTTTTGAGCAATTTAATTATACACGAAAGCAGCAAACCGGACAACCCTTCTTGAGTTGCCCGGTTTACTGTTTTCGTTGCGTTATCTCGTCCATGCAGTAGAGGAAGTTCTCCCTCTTCGTGAGTCTCTTACGACAGGAATACCCGTAGTCCGAGAAGTTGATCCGGGCAGTCATACCGTTGCGCCCCTTTCTTTACTGTGGCTATTTTATACCACATCGCGAGAAAATAGAGGAGTTAATCAGTGATTACTTAAATGCTTTCAAACGCCGAAATACCTGCCCGCCTTAATATGTTCTTGAGCATAATTATCCAATTTGTTTAATTATTTGCAGAATTGTCGAAATCACTTCCTTAATCTCATCACATGTTTCTGCGCTGTCTTCAAACGAGCTGATAAAAAGTCTTGTTTTCACTGTTTCGAATTTCTTCATTTTCTTCAAATCAGCTTTTAGTCTTTCATTCAGTTCTTTTAACTTTGCATGTGCAGCACAAATATCATCGTTTTTAATATTTTCTATGTGCCGCAACATGCTGTTTGATACACCAAGCAACATTTCAAATCGTGTCTTTATCCAATTCACGGTAACCAAGTTATCGTCAAAGCAAGCAGCCGTTTTCTCAAGCTTTTCGATCAGGGACAGTCTTTCCTGTGTTTTCTGCGGTAGAAGCTTAATATACTCAGCCGTTTTCGATAGCCTGCCGGCCAACTGCACGCCTTCAAGCGTGTAACCCATTGGTGTGTCATCCAAAACAATCGGTTCATCAACCCATGCTGCTATTATCTTATTTGCAGCGTTGTGTTGAAAATAGTGTATGGCTCTCTGAAGCTCCTTTTCGACCCAAACAGACCAAACCGCCGACTCAGACAGCATCAAAATGAATTTTTCGGCGTTCTTAATTGATATCTCAATCATATGAGCATAGTTTGTCCCATACGGAATATCTCTCGGAGCCATCCAACACTGCACTCCCGCTTTCTCAATCAGTTCTCGAATTTCATTTACCTTTCTATAGTCCTTGTCGTAGCTGAAGCGGAGCTTTGAAGTCGTTGTGCTTCCGTTGCTGTTTGTTGTGGTTTTGACGGTGCCCATGAGCAGCGTGCCGTTATAGTAATAGTCCGTAACGGTGTTGCCGATGGTTTTTCTTGTGCGGATGCCGTTTTCATCGTAGCTGTAGACATACGAATTCGCGTGTCCGGAGGATGATGCTTTCGGGGTATACGACTTCAGCCGCTGACCTTCCCAAACCAGAGTTGCACCGAGGTAGTTCGTCGGGTTGCCGGAAGCGTCATATGTTATGCTTTCGCCATCGTACGAAGTGAGCTGATCCTTCCATGCCGAGTTTGTGTAGGCATAGGGAACGGTCTCCCGAGCCGTACCGAGCGTTCCGACAGTGTAAGCATAGATCTTTTTGTTGAGCAGATTGCCCCAAATGTCGTATTCATATGTAATGGTAGCGTTGCTGCTGTTGCCGCTGCCGCAATAAAGGTTCTCCCTTACGAGCTGGTTCGCCGAATCATAAACATATGAATACTTCTCCGAAGCATTGGTGAATGACGTGTTTCCGCGCCAGATTCTGGTTATGTTGCCGTTGGCGTCATAATCATAGTTGTACTTTGCATCACTGCCGTTTGCGTATGTTGAGAGCAGTGATGTTGCGGAACCGTTTGCTCCGGACTTGTACGTCCAGTCCACAACATAATCCGTGTCGAGATGCAGCGTGATCTTGTCGGGACGCCCCGTAGATGTGCCGTAGGCATATTCGATCGTTCAATAAGCACCAAATGTTGACGCTGAATGTAATTTACCGCACTGCACTCAGCACCGAATTAGTCAGTGCTTATTGATTTCAAATAATCCTGTCTAAAACAGAATTGCAGGCTGGAACACAAGTCCTCTTTCCATCTTGTGCTCAATGAGCAGTTTTCTGAATTCCTGCGATACAACCATTACTTTGTTTGCGAAAATCGGCCCAAAAATCGGGGGCGTACCATATACCGGTATGTCGGAATGCAGAAATCTTTTATCGATTTTTAACTGAGCAAATCCGTACAGTCCGTACACCTTCGTTCCGCAAATCGGACAATCACTCATTACCCTCATATCCGTAAAATCAAAGGCTTCGGTCAGCAAAGTGTTCAGCGGAATCATATGATGAACATCGGGCACGGGCTGCATTTTTCTGTCATACAGTGGTTCATACACAAGTGGAATCTTGTTTTCATGAAGAATCTTCCTTGCCGCATCGGAGCAGAACATTTCATCGTATCCGAAATCATAAGAGGCATAAAAATAATGATTCCTGCCCCACTTTATCTGTTTTTTACAGTAAAGCGGATAAGTGCGTCTCGTTGCATAACAAGTCCATCTGCCGACCCCGGGGCAGTTTCTTGAACTTGTAACATCATCATAAGGATCAATTTTTTTGCATGACGGTCTGACGTGTAACCATTCGGCATCATCAAGTTCCTTTTTTGTGAAGGAAAGCGATTCGGTCCTTGTCGGTGCACTCCGCAGTTTTGCGTCATCGATAGCTTTTAATATAAGCTCATATTCCGGAGCATCAATGTCGAGATGAAATATAAGGTAATTCGGTTGGTAGGGATCAGGTTTTTCTTGCGTCCACTCGTACTTTATTCCTGCGTCTGCAAGGGACTTCTTAAGACTTTCACTGTAATAACTGCAAAAACGTACTAATCTTTTCATATTGCTTCCTTTCTTTCATTAAAAATCAAAAGTATCTGTTGAAAATTGCACCGGTGTTCAGTTACCAACCCATTAAACCTCGACGGCGAATAAGGGCAGGATCCTCCGTCTGCCAAGTCATTATTTCTTCGGCTGAAAAGAAACGCTCAGCAAATTTTCCGAAAATGTTGAGTGAACCTCCGAAGTCGTGCTTGTATAAAAAAGCAAATGTTTCATTTTCTTGAGATACAGTTCTTTCGAGAATTGCGCACAGTTTTTCATCCGTGCGCTCAACCTTTTCGGATCGAAACGCTTCAAACAGAGTTGCAGCATCAAAATCTGAACCTTCAGGTACAAGTATCATAAGGTTTGAAGTGTCCGCCGTAAAGCAATCCCTTCCTTTGCCGAATGTAATGCCGAAATACATTTTACCGTGGCTCGTGGTATATGCCCCGTCATAAAACCCCGGAGGAATGCCGGCAAGTTTCCAGATCTTTTTGTAATCAGTTATTCGACTGTACATCCCGTTAGGAACAAAGATGCAGCAAATATGATAAATGCGGTATTTGTCGATGTCAATTTTCAGCATAAGAGCTTCATCCCATAATACCGGGGTACCGATAGGGATACTCTCATCATCACTTTTTTCAAACTGGATGCAAGTGTTCGCTTCTATTGAAACTCGGTTGCATGCAGTATTGAGTTTGTAATCACATCTTAACATCTTTTACACCTGCTTTCCCATTAAACCTAATACCAGAAGTGTAAGCCATTCTGTATCATGTTGGATGCTTTATCAATTATTCCTGCATTAAAATGTCGCGGTAACACGCCTCCATCTTTAAAGAGATGTCCTCCCAAATCGTTCCGAATGAATTTATTGCCATAAATCTCCAACTTTGCAAAGACGGTACGCCCATTCGCGCCAACCATATTTACAGTGCTTACTTTGGTCGGCATTTGTGACATTGGAATGTTCACACTCCTTTTAGCTTGGCGCATCGCATAACGTTGCGAACCGCACCTGCTATGCACCAACACAAACTCATCCGAGTCTGCATTTGCAGAGACATAGTATGTGTGATAGTCTTCGACCTCAAAGTTATAGACGGTTACGGGGTTTCAAGCAGTTTCATTCGCTCAGCGCTTAAAGCTTCAAATCGTTATTGAGCTGTATGGGCTTGCACTCCTGCGTTTTCGCAAGAATTTGCTCAGCAATGTTTTGAGGTGCATAAACAGCATAACCATAGCTGTAAGCACATGAACCGCCAATGGTTAAATCGTCTCCGTAATATGCAGTGCTGATTGACGGAAAAAGTAAAGCATATCGCGGAGTTTCAGATGTTTCGGACATCATATATGCATACAATTCTTTTGACGCATTTTTTGCGCGTATGCATATGACGTCAGCATCTTCTCCGGGGAATGCAAGGTAATCCCAAACACTTTCATGCATCACAGGGCAATAAATACCGGCAGAATCTCCGCTTCCGAAGAAAATCACATCATCCGGGTGCAGCATTTTTAATAATATGTCAAAAAGCTCCGGTGACATTGCCAAGAGATCGGAACTGCCGATAGGTTTGCTGCATTCCTCAACAATCTTCAAGACTGATTTTTTAAAGTCAATTATGCCCGCATTGCATGTTATCAACTCAGGCGGTTCAGCCCTCCTGTATTCGCAGTTGCATGTAAGCAAGCTTACTGCGGATAATGTAACAAATGCAAGCCTCAGCTCGCAAAGCAAGGATTTTGCGTAACGAACATCGCAGGAGTCGGCTCGTTTGTTTACATCTGTGAACATATCGGTTGCTTTGCAATAAATGCAGCCGAGGCATCTCTGATTGAGATTGTTCGCATATCTAAACTCAAGCTCAAAATCAATGAGGTTGACGGATTTGGGCTCGCCGACAGGACGAAACTCATTGTACAGGACAGTTATTTCTTTTGGGCGAGAAATATGTTCGCATTCGAAAAAGATAACCGTTTGACTGTCACCGGTCTGCTTTATATCGTACAGATAAATAACTCTGCTGCCTTTTTTGTAGTAACAGCCTGAATACATCGTCCTGATAATCGAGTTAAAAAGAACTTTCATATGCTAACTCTCCAAACCGCACATGAAAATGCTTATACTTTCCCGCAAACTTGTTTTCTGCAGCATGATAGTGCGCATATTCTCAGGAACCGTGCCATTCAAGCCGTGGGGCTTCAGCCAAAAAGCAGTTCAAGCAGAACCAATCGGTTTCAATGCTTCGGCGGTTCGGCTGCTGTCACTTTGGACTGCTGAGTATATTTTACAACAGTGCTGCCGCTGTTGTCAATGAGTTCGACGATGCAGTCATGCTCATTGACGCCGGAGCAAAAATGCTCAAATATATTAATTGCCCTATTGATTTCGTTCAAATAATGAGTATAATGTAAATATACACGTTGCAAGTCAACATATCTTCAACAGAAACGCATTTACATGGTTTCCGATTTAAAAGCAAAGGAGTTTTGTTTTATGCAAAAGAAGTCTTCTCGCCCAAGTTGTTTTAAAGCTGCAATGGCTCTGTTTTTTGCCGTAGTCTTCTTTATTTCGGGTTGTTCAGTCGGTTCGGGAACAGAACCGAGCTCAACACCTACATCGGTGCCGATTACGCAAGTTCCGACCACACCGGGACCTGAGAATGTCGGAAACGGCGAGGTGCGTGACGGCAGCCTTGTTAACGTGCAGCCGAAATGCACTCTTGATATTCGCGGATTGGATTTGACGAACTGCGAATGCACGGTGAAACTCAGCAAGATAGTAAACAGGAACACAGCCAACGGCTCACAGCAGGAACTTGAGCCCATACTGCAGGAAACCATCAACAAACCGACCGAGGTCGATCTCAGCGGCGGTGAATTGTTCCTGCTTGAAATTCGAAATTCGGGGGAGGAAGCCTCAAATTCGGAAGTGTACAAGATATTTTTGTCGGTAGATTCCGAAAATGGCAGGCCCGAACTTGTGTTCTATACAATGTACGGAACGGTGAGTCCGGAGATAACGGTTGATACGAACGTGCAGGTCGCTGCGGGCAATTCCGTTTCGTACGCGATAACGGAGGACGGTTCACTTTGGGAATGGGGAGCAAAATGCGGAACAAGGCTTGCGGGAAATGCGGCTCCGAAAAAGATCTTAAGCGACATCGTTTCCGTAAGCACAAGCGGTGAAGCTTCCTTTGATGAATCAACTCCGGAAGTATGGACGCATACGCTTGCGGTTGCAAAGGATGGCTCACTGTATGGCTGGGGCTGCAACGCTTTCGGACAGATAACCGGAACTTCTCCGTCAAACTATGAAGAAAGCACTAATATCGGTGAGCCTACTTTTATGATTGGCAATATTAAACAAGCTTCCGCCGGAGGAGGTCTCTCTGCTGCGGTAACCACAAGCGGAGCACTTATCGTTTGGGGAGGAGCTCATAGCGAAGAAGGTCCGTCGAGCAGAGTGATTAAGACTGACGTTGCTGCCGTTGAAGTCGGTTCAGGTCATAGCGGAGTACTGTTTATTCTCAACCCTGACGGAACGGTTGAAGTTATGAATGCGGTCACGAGGTCTGCAAAAAAAGTTATGGACGGCGTTCAAGAAATTCACGGTGTAGAAGGATACAACGCGTCATGCCTTGCACTGAAGAAGGATGGTTCGCTGTGGCTGATAGAATCGGGTCAATTCGGTGATGACACACAGACAACAAGGATAATGAACGATGTGATTTCAGCCGCTGCGTATTCGCGGGATTTATTGGAATATGAAGATAAGCCTCTTTACGTTGTTAACAAAGCGGGACAGCTTTTGAAATCGGTTGACTCCAACCTGAAGAACTTTTCGGTTGTGATGGAAGGCATTGTTTCCGTGTCTGCGGGCAGAACTCATGCGCTTGCCGTAACAACGGAAGGAAAGGTTGTTGCGTGGGGCAGCAACGGATACGGGCAGCTGGGCAGCGGGGGGACGGTGTTTGAAACAGAAAAGCCCGTCGCCGTAACCGGAATGAATAATACGCTTTCCGTAACTGTCGGCGGGGGAGGAAGTTTTGCTCTCGTTGTGAAATCCGATCACAGCCTTTGGGCTTGCGGCATCAATGACAGAGGACAGCTCGGCAACGGCACGATCCAAGGTTCCGCTGAATACATAAAGATTATGGACAATGTTTCAAAGGCGGCGGCGGGGGAGAACTTTGCTTTTGCCGTGAAGCAGGACGGAACACTTTGGGCATGGGGTGCAAATGACAGAGGGCAGCTCGGCGACGGCACCGCGATCGACCGCTTGTCACCGGTGAAGGTTGCAGACGGAATCGCGGATACAAATGCATACTATGCACTTACGACCGACGGAAGAATGCTTGAAATCGGCAATGGATTTGCAGAGGCGGCGACAGGAGTAAGCAGGATTCTGAACGGAAGTCTCGCAATAATGACCGATGGCTCGCTTTGGTCATGTTCAGTCGAATATGATGACTACTATATAACGGATGATGCAATAAGTGCATGTGAAGACGGTGAAGCAAACTGCTATGTAATTAAAACAGATCATTCGCTGTGGTTGACTGAAATGTTCTCCGAAGATGATACATCCTCCGGAACTGAAATTGCTCACGGATACAAAGACGTTGCAAGCTTCGAAATTGATTACGATGGGGGATGGCCAGGGTTTGTGCTGCTTGATGCCGACAACGTGCTGTATTACTTGGATTACATTGATGGTGACGGCAATCTCCAACTGAAAAAGATTGCAGATAATATTGCAGCGTTTGCGTTTTCTTCCGTGACTGTGGAGAACGACTGCGGAACACATTTATGTATTGACACGAGCGGTCAGCTCTACGCTTTGGGCAAGAACAGCTACGGAGTCTTTGGAAAAGGCAGAACGGCAGGATACAGCGATACACCCGTCACTGTTGCCTTTCCAAACTGATAATGCATCGATGTTCCTTACGGCAAACTGAACAAAAGACCCGCCGCCGCAAAACCGCGGCGGCGGGTCGTTTCGCTGTCTGTGAATTGCCGCGGGATTTATCGTCTCATTCAACGGCCGCAGAAAGAACTTTGCCTATCGAGTCATTGATAACAAGGTTTGCATAGCTGTCATACGGAGTGATGGTTTTGTTAATCAAAACGAGTTTATTGCCGGAGTAATAATTAATAAGTCCGGCAGCGGGGTAGACTTGGAGCGATGTGCCGCCGACAATAAGCATATCGGCGCGGGATATATGCGCGACTGCGCCCGCAAGAACATCGGGATCGAGAGATTCTTCATAAAGCACAACATCGGGTTTTATCATGCCGCCGCAGGGACAGTACGGAATGCCGCTGTGGTTTTTTACATATTCGGCATCAAAAAATCTGTTGCAGCGCATACAGTGATTGCGATGAATTGAACCGTGAAGCTCATAAACGTTTTTGCTGCCTGCAAGCTGGTGCAGCCCGTCGATATTTTGAGTTACAACGGCTGTTAGTTTGCCCTGCGCCTCAAGCTTCGCAAGTGCAGCATGCGCGGCATTCGGCTTTGCGTCAGTTGTCAGAAGAAGCGTTTTATAATATCTGAAGAAAATATCGGGCTTGCGTACGAAAAATGTATGCGAAAGCAGCTCTTCGGGAGGGTAACCGAATTGCTGAATGGCTTTAAAAATTCCGTTTTCACTGCGAAAATCCGAAATGCCGCTTTCTGTTGAAACACCGGCTCCGCCGAGAAAGACAACGCGTCTGCTGCTTTGGAGCATCTGCTTGAGATTATCGATTTTTTGTTCGAAATCTGATTTCGTATTTTTTATTTCGTTCATTTCTTCCGTTCCGATCCTTTTCTTTCCGTTTTGCTGATAAAGGCTTAAGCTTAACGCATCCTGCAAAAAATTTTTCGTCGGCGCCTTCGGATCAGCTTTTCCGAAATCAATTATATCATTTTTGTCTGTGAAAGCAATACCGAAAACGGAAACACTCTCCGCAGATTCACTTCTGTATAATAAGACGGCGAAAAACAAGGCGCTCGGGAAAAATTTTGTCGGGAAACTCAATATATAGGTTGACTTAGCTTGCGGATAGGTCTATAATTCATATTATGGCGATGTTTGGCGGCGTTCATTTTCCGCCGATTCGCCCGGCACAATAAGCATTGCCGAAATTCAGAAACGGGGTATCTCTTTTTGTGCGGCGGACAGTTTTATGTACGCTGCCGAAATCCGAACGATGCTGCGGGCTTCTGAAATCAACTTTTTATTCGCCTTTTGGGGGAGATTATGAAACTGAATGAAATGACCGAGCAGCAGCTTCAGGAGTTCTATTCCGAAGTGCTTGCTGAGTATCAGAATTGTTTGGCACAGGGATTGAACCTCAACATGTCAAGAGGTAAGCCCGGGCTTGAGCAGCTTGCACTTTCCGACGACTTGTTGAACATGTATATCGATCCTGCGGACACCAGACCCGACGGAGTTGAAGCTCGTAATTACGGCGAGCTTATGGGTTTGCCCGCATGCCGCCGACTTTTCGCCGAATTGCTCGGTGTGCGTTTCGAACAGGTATTTGCCTGCGGAAATGCAAGCCTCACATTGATGTACGACCTTATTTCAAAGGCATATACCCACGGCCTGCTGCATTCGGAAAAGCCGTGGTGCAAGCTTGAAAAAGTCAAATTCCTCTGCCCGTCGCCCGGCTATGATCGCCATTTCAAAATTTCAGAAACATTCGGCATGGAGCTTATAACCGTTCCGATGCTTGAAAGCGGTCCGGATATGGATCTTGTTGAAAAACTTGTCAATGACGAGGCTGTAAAGGGCATGTGGTGCGTTCCGAAGTATTCAAACCCGGACGGAATCACCTATTCCGATGAAACGATTGCACGCCTTGCTTCGATGAAAACTGCGGCTCCCGATTTCACCCTTGTTTGGGACAATGCGTATTGTGTACACGAATTTGAGGGCGATTTTGTTCCATTCGCGAACATGCTTGAAATTTGTGAAAAAGCGGGCAATCCTGACAGAGTTTTTGAATTTGCCTCAACGTCAAAAATCACTTTCCCGGGTGCGGGGGTTGCATGTTTTGCCTGCAGCGAAACAAACATGACTTATATGAAAAAGCTTTTGGCGGCACAGGTTATAAGCTTCGACAAGCTGAATCAGCTTCGCCATGTGCTTTATTTCAAAAATGCAGCCGGTGTGCTTGCACACATGAAAAAACATGCCGCGATTTTGAAACCCAAATTCGATATCGTCAACAAATGCCTCGAGGAGGAACTGGCTCCGCTCGGCATTGCGTCTTGGCATAAGCCCACGGGCGGCTATTTCGTGAGTCTTTTTGTTCAGCAAGGCTGTGCAAAGCGCGTGCATGAACTTTGCAGAAATGCAGGCGTTGTTATGACCGATGCGGGCGCAACCTATCCTTATAAAAATGACCCTGCGAACAGCAACCTCAGGATCGCTCCGAGTTTCCCGCCGCTTAACGAACTTGAACAGGCGATGCAGGTGCTTTGTGTATGCGTAAAGCTCGCAGCCGCAGAAAAGCTGCTCGGCAAATAATTTTAATCCTATTTCGGAGGAAAAAACAATGACAAAAATGATGGATGCTCTTGTAAAGACAGAAGCAGGAAAAGGTCTGAAACTGATGCAGGTTCCCGTGCCCGAACCCAAAATGGGCGAGGTCCTCATCAAAATTCGCAAAACCGCAATTTGCGGCACGGATGTTCATATATATAACTGGGATCCCTGGGCACAGCAGCATATCCATCCCGCAATGACGATAGGTCATGAATATGTCGGTGAAATTGCACAGCTCGGCGAAGGCGTAAAAGAACTCTATGTCGGCCAGCGTGTTTCCGGCGAAGGCCATATCGTTTGCGGTCACTGCCGCAACTGCCGCAGCGGCAACGGACAGTGGTGCGCACACACCAAGGGTGTCGGCGTTGATCGTGACGGTGCTTTTGCAGAATATCTCTGCATTCCCGCAACCAACGTTATTCCCATGGATAAAAACGATATTCCCGATGATCTTATCTCGTTCTTTGACGCATACGGCAACGCAACGCACACCGCACTGATGTTCGATGTCGTCGGTGAAGATGTTCTGATTACGGGTGCAGGTCCCATCGGCATGATGGCCGCCGGCATCTGCAAACACAACGGTGCCCGCAACGTTGTTATCACCGATGTAAACGAATACCGCCTTGAGCTTGCACGCAAAATGGGCGCAAATCGTCCCGTTAATGTTGCAAAGGAAAAGCTCGAGGATGTCATGAAGGAGCTCGGCATCGTCGAAGGTTTCGATGTTGCACTTGAAATGAGCGGCAACGGCGGAGCACTCAACCAGCTCATCCACTCCATGCGCAACGGCGGCAAGGTTGCTCTTCTCGGCATCGCCGGCCCCGGCACTGTTGTTGACTGGAACGAGATAATCTTCAAGGGTCTCAATATTCAGGGCATTTACGGCAGGAAAATGTTCGAAACTTGGTACAAGATGGGCGCAATGGTTCAGGCAGGTCTTGACCTCACCCCGATGGTAACTCACAGGTTCAACTATCGTGACTTTGAAAAGGGTTTTGAAGCAATGAACAGCGGCAGCAGCGGCAAGGTTGTTCTCGATTGGACAAAGTAACCGCCGCATTGCCGATTCGGACAATATTTACGTTTTAACTGATTTTTCGGAGGTAAAAAAATGAAAAAAGCATACGAAATCTTTCGCAGCGAACTTGATTCCATCAAAGAAGCGGGCACCTACAAGGATGAGCGCATAATCACAACTCCTCAGAAGGCTCGCATCGACACTACCGTTGCAAAGGGCGTTCTCAACATGTGCGCAAACAACTACCTCGGCCTTTCCAACAATCCCGAGGTTATCGCAGCAGCAAAGGCAAGCTATGATGAGTGGGGCTTCGGTCTCTCCTCCGTACGTTTCATTTGCGGCACTCAGCTGATCCACAAGCAGCTCGAACGCAAAATCGCAGATTTTCTCGGCATGGATGACTGCATTCTGTACACTTCCTGCTTCGATGCAAACGGCGGTCTGTTTGAGACTCTTCTCGGTGCGGAAGACGCGATCATTTCCGATGAGCTGAACCATGCAAGCATCATCGACGGCGTTCGCCTTTGCAAAGCAAAGAGATTCCGCTATAAGAACAACAACATGGAAGACCTTAAGGCTCAGCTTGAAGCAGCAAAGGATTGCAGAATCAAGGTTATTGCAACCGACGGCGTTTTCTCCATGGACGGTTTCATTGCCAACCTGCCCGCAATCTGCGATCTTGCGGATGAATACGGCGCACTTGTAATGGTTGATGACAGCCATGCTGTCGGCTTCATGGGCGAACACGGCAAGGGCACTCACGAACATTGCGGTGTTATGGGTCGTGTTGACATCATCACCGGCACCCTCGGCAAAGCACTCGGCGGCGCAAGCGGCGGTTACACGGCAGCTCGTCAGGAGGTTATTGACATGCTTCGTCAGAAGTCCCGTCCGTATCTGTTCTCCAACACGCTTTCACCCGCAATTTGCGCAGCATCCATCAAGGTATTCGATATGCTGAACGAATCCACTGCACTCCGCGACAAGGTTCACGAGAACACACGTTATTTCCGTGAGCAGCTCGGTAAGCTCGGTTTCGATGTTCCCGAAAGCACCCATCCCATCGTTCCCGTCATGCTCTATGATGCAAAGGTAGCACAGGAATTCGCAAGGCGCATGCTTGAAAAGGGCGTTTACGTTGTCGGCTTCTGCTATCCCGTTGTTCCCATGGGCAAGGCGAGGATCCGCACGCAGGTTTCAGCAGGCCACACAAAAGAAGACCTCGATTTTGCAGTAAAATGCTTCAAAGAGGTCAAAGAAGAAATGGGCATCTGACCATTTGCGCATAGCGGCCTGATTTTTGGGCAGAAATAAGATATGCTTCATCTGTAAACGATGTGAGCAGTTAGATTTGCCTGAATGATATATTTTAAACGGGCGGTTGCAATAACCGTCCGTTTATGTATAATTATAGAAATAAAAACAAGGAGGATTGGAATCATGGAAAAAAAGATTATCCTGAGCGGCATTCAACCGAGCGGCATACCAACTTTGGGCAATTACGTCGGGGCGCTGCGCAATTGGAAGCTTCTTCAGAGTGATGACAAATTCTGCTATTATTGCGTTGCCAATATGCACGCTTTGACCGTCAGGCAGGATCCCAAGCTCCTGCTTGAGCGTTCCTTCGGGATGGCTGCATTGCTTATTGCATGCGGTGTTGATCCGACAACTTCGCCCGTTTTCATCCAGAGTGATGTGCATCAACATGCTGAGATGAATTGGGTGCTTGCCTGCAACACATATATGGGCGAGCTGAACAGGATGACTCAGTTCAAGGACAAGAGTGCAAAGCATGCCGACAATATCAATGCCGGTTTGTATACCTACCCGGTGCTGATGGCGGGGGATATTCTGCTTTATCAGGCGGATCTGGTTCCCGTCGGAAACGATCAGAAACAGCATGTTGAAATAACACGCGATATTGCCGCACGCTTCAATAATGCCTACGGCGAAACATTCAAACTTCCCGAGCCGTACATTCCGAAAGTGGGCGGCAGAGTAATGAGCCTTACCGATCCGGAAAAGAAAATGAGCAAATCGGACACTAACCCGAATTCGTATATTTCGATTCTCGATGAACCGGCGGTGATAACAAAGAAGTTTAAGCGCGCAGTTACGGACAGCGAAGGGCGAATTGCATATGAAGAAGGACGCCCCGGCATGAACAACCTGCTTTCCATTTACAGTGCGATGACAGGAAAAACAATAGAACAGACCGTTGCGGAGTTTGAAGGCTGCGGTTACGGCACGCTTAAAACCGCCGTTGCGGATGCGGTTATTGCCGAGATTGAACCCGTGCAGACAGAGTACAGGCGCATACTGGCGGACAAGGCAGAGCTTGAGCGCATAACAAAGGACGGTGCACGCCGCGCTTCCGAAGCCGCAGAAAAAACGTTGGATCTTGTTTACAGGCGCGTCGGGTTGAGATGAATTCAAAAACAACAGAAGCTGTGTCAGCCGTTTTTGCTGTTGAACACTGAAAAAACAAAGGGAGCACTGCCGCATAGACGGGTGTCCGTAAAACAGTTAATCCTCCGTATGGCTTAGACCATGCGGAGGATTTGTTTATGTCTAATCTTCAAACTTGCTGGCGGCAAACGGTTTGTCAAAACCGTTTGCGGACGGCAAGTCCACAGGGGATAGCCGCTTTAGCGGCGCAAGGGGGTGTAGCCACCTTGACGGAACGAAGTGACGCAACATTCTCGGTCATGCAGTTTTCTTCTGCTGACGGAGAATGAAGCTCCGCAGGACGCACTACTCTCGACAGAGAGTATAGAAGTGCGCCCTTTAGTTCCTAAAGGGATTTTATCAGTTCGACAAACTGGAAGTTGCCGTTGTGAAGGTTATGCTCATTTTGCGTTATTACTCTTCCGAACTCCGTCATTCATTCTTTTCACTTTGCGTTTCCATACAAAATATTGAACGAGCCAAGTGATGACGAAAATTGCAACGAATATTCCTACATATGAAAGAATACCAATGGCATTATGCTTCATCCAATTCGTAATATAGGCAATCGGAAACATCGTAACACAGGCAATGGAAAAGTAAATTCCGCTTTGCTTTGCAAGGCTCCACGAATCAATTTCCCAAATAACGGAAGCCATTGCGAAGCCTGTACCCAAAATTCCGCAGAGAATTGTTTGAAGAATAACTGCGTTTAATTCATTTTTCATTGTATCAATCAGCTCAGGGGTGACAGGATAGAACGAACCATCTCCTATGCACATTGATATAATCACAGTTATTACAAAACCGATAGCAATGCCGAGAGGGAATCCGAGAAGCCCACGCTGAATCATCTTTTTTTTCATTTTTACCACCTCATATTCCTAATAATTGTTTGATCTTGGCGACAAAACGCCTTGAAACATAAGTAACCGTCCCATTTGAAAGCGTAACACAAATTGTTCCTGCAAAGCTTAAATCAAAACCCTTGACTTTTCTCAGATTGATAATATCCGAGTTTGATATTCGGACAAAAAAGTTGCTGTCCAGCCGCTGCTCCATTTCGTAAAGCCGCAGACGGAGCGTGTACTCACCGTGATTTGTTTCGGCAAACACTTTGCCTGATGCAGCAAAAATGCGGTAAATATCAAACGGCTCCAACACTTCGACAATATCATCTTTGAATCCGGCAATCA
>OKTR01000106.1_pt1 | contig 44216 bp, 35 predicted proteins | sample 1606431 | NCBI WGS metagenome assembly OKTR01 (sample SAMEA3879591, study PRJEB24766) | human gut metagenome | biome: human-associated habitat; feature: feces | place: USA | collected 1985/1987
CCGTGCCGATGATTTTGCGGCCGTTGAGCGACGAGGTGAAGAGCTGCGCCACGCCCTCGTCCATCAGCTGGTCGATGCCCTTGGCCAGCTGCTTGAACTTCATCGGGTCGGCATTCTCGATGTAGCGGAACTGCTCGGGAGCGAAGGAGGGGATGCCCGTGAACTTGAGCTTCTCGCCCTCGGTGAAGGTGTCGCCGATTTTGAAGTTGCCCGTATCGTGCAGACCCACGATGTCGCCCGGGTAGGCGACGTCGATGACCGACTTCTTCTCGGCCATGAAGGCCGTCGGCGACGAGAACTTGAGCTGCTTGCCGCTGCGCACGTGGAGGTAGTTCTTGTTGCGCTCGAAGATGCCCGAACAGATTTTCAGGAAGGCGATTCGGTCGCGGTGGTTGGGGTCCATGTTGGCGTGAATCTTGAAGACGAAGCCCGTCATCCGCGGCTCCGAGGGCTCGACCATGCGCGTCTGGGTCGGGGCCGGACGGGGCGAGGGGGCGATGCGGATGAAGCACTCGAGCAGCTCGCGCACGCCGAAGTTGTTGACCGCCGAGCCGAAGAAGACGGGCGCCAGCTCGCCGCGCAGGTAGGCATCGCGGTCGAACGGGTCGTAGACCCCCTCGACGAGCTCGACATCCGAGCGCAGCTGGTCGGCATACTGCTTCCCCACGCGGGCGTCGAGCTCCGCGGAGTTCAGGTCCGAGATTTCGACCGTCGAGGCGTCGGCCGTCAGCTTCTCGTCGGAGGTGAAGAGCGAGAGGTGCTTCTCGTAGAGGTTGTAGACCCCCTTGAAGGTGGGACCGTTGGAGATGGGGAAGGCCAGCGGCCGGACGCGGATGTGGAGCTCCTTCTCCACCTCGTCGAGCAGGTCGAAGGGCTCCTTCGAGGGGCGGTCGAGCTTGTTGACGAAGACGATGACCGGCGTCGAGCGCATGCGGCAGACCTCCATCAGCTTGCGCGTCTGGGCCTCGACGCCCTTGGCGCCGTCGATGACGATGATGACCGAGTCGACGGCCGTCAGCGTGCGGTAGGTATCCTCGGCGAAGTCCTCGTGGCCCGGCGTGTCGAGGATGTTGATTTTGCACCCCTCGTACTCGAAGCCCATCACCGAGGTGGCCACCGAGATGCCGCGCTGGCGCTCGATTTCCATGAAGTCCGAGGTGGCTCCCTTCTTGATTTTGTTGCTCTTGACGGCTCCCGCCACATGGATGGCGCCGCCGAAGAGGAGCAGTTTCTCCGTAAGGGTCGTTTTACCCGCGTCGGGGTGTGCGATGACGGCGAAGGTGCGCCGGCGTGTAATCTCTTCCTGTAAGGTCATGCGTTCGTTGTCGTGTCGTTGTTGTGGCGGCGCTGTCGTCTCTCGCCGCACCGTTGTTGCCGCTTTCCGGGTCTCCCGGTTCTCTCCCGGTTCTCTCCCGGTCGTCTTCCGGTCCGGTTTTCCGGCTCTCTTTCCGGCCATTTCCCGGCCGTCTTGGGGGCAAACCTCCCGGCCGTCTCCGGCTATCTTTTCCGGTTCCTCCGGTTTCTCTGGTCCTTCTCAGTCCTTCCCGGTCCTTCCCGGTCCTTCCCGGTCTTCCCGGTTCTCCTTCCTCCGGTCCGATTTCCCGGCCGGATGCTCGCCCCTCCCTCTCCTCACGGATGGTCCGGGCGGGGAGGCTCCGGGTCCGCAACGTATTGCCCGGGAAGCGGCTCCCGGGCAATGCGCTCACCGCCCCCGAGGGGCGGCGGGAAGGGCTCTTCATGCCGCCGCTGCCGCGCCTGCGGAGCGTACGGCCCCCGGGCCTCAGGCCTTCGGGTAGTCCATGTTGTAGTGGCAGCCCACCGACTCCTTGATTTCGCGGCCCTGCTTGATGACCAGGTAGGCCACGGCAATCATGTTGCGCAGCTCGCACAGCTCGCGGTTGGGCTTCGTCTTGTTGTAGAGCTCCTCGGTCTCCTCGTAGAGAATCTCGAGCCGGCGCATGGCACGCTTGAGCGAGAGGTTCGAGCGTACGATGCCCACGTAGTTGGACATAATCTGCTGCACCTCGCGCTTCGACTGGATGAGCATGAGCATCTCCTCGGTGTGCTGCGTCCCCTCGAAGTCCCAGTCGGGAATTCCCTCCTGAAAGTCGGTGTGCTCGAGCTGCTCCGAGGCGTGGCGGGCGGCCTGGTCGGCGTAGACCAGCGCCTCGATGAGCGAGTTGGAGGCCAGACGGTTCGCACCGTGCAGCCCCGTGCATGAGGTCTCGCCCAGCGCGTAGAGCCGCTTGATGGAGGTCTCGCCGTTGGTGTCGACCTTCACGCCGCCGCAGCAGTAGTGCGCCGCCGGGGTGACGGGAATCCACTGGCGCGTGATATCGATGCCAATCGAAAGGCACTTCTCGTAGATGTTGGGGAAGTGGCTCTTGACCGATTCGGGGTCCTTGTGCGTCACGTCGAGGTAGACGAAGTCCTCGCCCCGCTTGGTCATCTCGCGGTAGATGGCGCGGGCCGTCACGTCACGCGGCGCGAGCGACTTCATGGGGTGGTACTTGTCCATGAACTCCTCGCCGTTCTGCAGCCGCAGGATGGCGCCGAAGCCGCGCATGGCCTCCGTGATGAGGAAGTTGGGCTTCTCGCCGGGGTGGTAGAGCGTCGTGGGGTGGAACTGGATGAACTCCATGTTCTCGGTGATGGCCTTGGCGCGGTGGCACATGGCGATGCCGTCGCCCGTCGCCACGACGGGGTTCGAGGTCGAGGAGTAGATGTTGCCGCAGCCGCCCGTCGCCACGACGGTCACCTTGGCAAGCATGGTTTCGATTTCGTTCGTGTCGAGGTTGAGCACGTAGGCGCCGAAGCAGGCCAGGCCGCGCGTGTGGCGGGTGACGAACTCGCCCAGATGGTGCTGCGTCAGCAGGTCGATGGCGAAGTGGTGCTCCAGTACGGTGATGTTGGGGTGGCGGCGCACCTCCTCGATGAGGGCGCGCTCGATTTCGGCACCCGTGAGGTCCTCGTGGTGGAGGATGCGGTGCTCGGAGTGTCCGCCCTCGCGGTTGAGTTCAAAGCGGCCGTCGGGGGTCTTGTCGAAGCGCGTGCCCCAGGCGATGAGGTCGGCGATGAGCTCGGGGGCGCGGCGAACGACCAGCTCGACCGCTTTCCGGTCGCATTTGCCGGCGCCGCAGACGAGCGTGTCCTCGATGTGCTTCTCGAAGGTGTCGGGAGCGTAGGTCACCGAGCAGATACCGCCCTGTGCGTAGTTGGTGTTGCACTCGTTCATTTCGCCCTTGGTCACGAGGGTGACGTGCCCGTGGGAGGCGGCCTTCAGCGCAAAGCAGAGACCTGCCGCGCCGGAACCGATAACCAGAAAGTCGGTTTTCATAAGATTTCAGAGCATTAAAGCGCTGCAAAGTTAGTAATTTTGATGGAAAAATAAAGGTGCCGGTTGGATAAAAGGGGCGGTGATTCTCCGAAAAGGGAAAATATATTTGTTGCTGCGATAAAAAAGGTTTATCTTTGTTTTGAATTACAAAAACTGTCGGGATGAAATAAATTCGAATTGATTCGACATATTTCCTGAAAAAAGCGTTAGCTTGATTCTTGTTTTCTGAAAATCTGGAAAATTTTAAGAAGCAACCAAGAGTAAAGCGTAAACGCTCACGTTCCACGTGGGCTTTACTTTAATTTGGTTGCACGGTTTTCCAGAGCCTCAGAAAACAAATTAAGTTGGGTCCCACGTTTTTTTGTGCGTGTTTGTCTTGTTTCCGGGGCCGAAACACAATAAATCCAATTGCTATGTTTTGTTCATTTTGCGGAAAGGAAAATGTGGATGGCGCCCGTTTTTGCTCGCATTGCGGTCGGCCGTTGAATTTTGAGGAGGATTCGGAATCGGTGCAGGTTCAGGTTCCTCCTGTGCGGAGACAGGCGGTATCTGCCTCGGCAGGCGGAACGAAGAGCAAGGTAACGGCAGTCTTGCTGTGTCTCTTTTTGGGAGAGGTAGGCGCTCATAAATTTTATTTGGGCGAGCAGACGGGGCTGGCTGTTTTGATGCTTGTGCTGACGCTTCTGGGCTTTGTCTTTCTTTTACCCCTGATAGCAACATGCATCTGGGCGTTGGTGGATTTGATTCGGCTGCTGGTGATGTCCGATGCCGAGTTTGATGCAAAGTACAATAATCGTTGATGAACCTATGAAGAAGTGGATAATTTTTCTGGTGCTGATTGCGGTTGGCGTCGGATGGTGGATATACAGGTGTGTTGATTTTTCGAAACCTGTTGATTTGGAGTCGTATACGCCGTCAGAGGAGTGCGCCCCGGCCTATGGTTGTTTGGAACAGGCCATTGTGCAGAGTGCCGATACGACGGGGTACGATATCGAGCAGACCGTTCGTATTATGAACTCGTTCGAGGTGGCTCAGTCTCAATCCGAATCTTTCGATGATTTTCTGGAGTATATGGCCCGGCAGGATTATCGGGGTGTTGCCCGGGATGTGCTGGAGGCGAAGAGAACACTGTTCCCTTTGCTGGATGAGATGAACACGCTGCGGCGAACGCAGAAGGAGCTCTCCTCCGTATGGGCTTGCCTGAAGATGGCGACCCGGAAGGAGCTGGACAAGGCTTCGGGAAGTTACATGCTCTCCTTGTGTTCGGGAAACCCGGCGACGCTCTCGTCTTGCGTAAATTCGGCATTCGATGCCTATAAGGAGCAGGCGGACCTCAAGAGAAAAACGGAACGAAGGCTGAACCGCCTGCGGCGGCAGTATATCGAATATCTGGAAGCATATGCACCGGTGTATTACAAATACATGGATGAATGGAATGCTCTCTGTCTGGACAAGGACCGGGCATATATCAATCTCTATGCAGGAAAACTTTCCGATGCGCTGGATTCCTCGGAACGGGTTCTGCAGAAGCATCCGGTCAATCGCGAAGGCCTGTTGCTGAAGGCAATCGCATTAATCCGGTTGGGTGAGGCCCGTTCGTTCAAGGTAGTGCAGCCGAGCGACGTAGCGTTGAATCAGCAATGGTTGAGAGCGGGAAAGGTTTCCCAATACGATGGGAGAACTCTTGCGAATCCGTGTTATTTTACCGCTCAGCGATTGCTCGATGAATATATTGCATTGTATCCCGACAAGGCGGCTCCGGCGCTGTTGCTGCATGGCGTGCTTGAAGAGCAGTTGGGACATGATGCCCGGGCGGTTGCCTATTATGAACAGGCAGCCGTCGAATACCCGCGTCAGGCCGAGGCTTTGACAGACCTGCTTGATTCCTATGTTAATCGCACATATCTTACGCAGTCGGTCGAAGGTCATTATCTGATTAACTACTATCGTTCCACGATGGAAGGAGCCGGTATCTTCAGTCCCAATTTCCGGAAGGCGGCCCTCTTCGCCCGTCAGGGCAACTTGGCGGCCAGCCAGGAGGAAATCTACAAGCATTTTTTCAGACGGGGCAGTCAGTCGGTGCAGGATTGCCTGCTTTCCGACATGCAGTATTGCGAAGAGTATCTGGCAGGCAGTTTTCTGCCCATGCTCCTTGAGCAGTCGTACGTCGATTTGAAATACGAGCCCTCGGCCAAATTTATGAAAATGGGCAAGAAGAAGGGGCGTATTGACGTGTTGTTGACCAACCGTTCCGATATGCGTATCGAGAATGTGCGTGTCTTCCTGTGTATTCATGCGACAGGCATGTACAAGGATGATTATGACGTGGTGAAAATACCGGAATCCAAGAGCGTTGTCGGACCTTATGCCACTGCCGTTTTCGAAAATGTTGATATTGCGCCACGACAGTTCGATGATATTACCCGCATCCGCGCAATCGTCATGACGGACAATCGCATCTGTTGGCTTGATGATGCGGCTGTGAAAAAGCAAAATGCAATTGCCGGACTTCGTGCTCAGAGTGATATTTCGGACAATCAGCGTCTGGCAATGAAGCGGCGGCAGTTTATGCGGGATTTGTCCATCTCATCGGATGGCCTGTGTCGGATAATAAGGGAACGGAGCAAGGTTTCGACGGAGAGCGGATGGTTCAGCGGCAGCATGCACGTGCGTATTCCCCGTTTGTTGGCTTTATTGGCGCCCTATTGCACAATCAATCCGATTGAGGATACGGACAGGGCTCTGATACCGGTTGACAACAAGATTGTCGGAGACTATATCGAATTGACGTTTGATTCGGTTCCGGATGACACCTGTGATTTATATATCTACAGCGAGTTGATATCCTTCCGTCTTAACTTGGTTAAGGCGAACAACGGGGCGTTTTCCATAGGCGCGGTGCGTGAAATCTGAGATTGAATGTCCGGTGTCGTTTCGTTCGGGCTCTTTTTGTTGGCGGATACGGGATTATCCTCTATCTTTGCACAAATTTACGCATCAACGAATGGAACGACATATCGATATCAACCGCTACGACTACGACCTGCCCGAGGAGCGCATCGCCAAGTTCCCGCTTGCCGAGCGCAGCGCCTCGAAGCTGCTGGTCTACCGTCACGGCGAGATTTCCGAGCGCCATTTCGCCGACATCGGCGAGGAGCTCCCCGCCGGGCAGCTGCTGGTCTTCAACAACACGAAGGTCATCCGCGCCCGCATCATCATGCACAAACCCTCGGGGGCCCGCATTGAGGTCTTCTGCCTGGAGCCCTGCGAGCCGGCCGACTACGAGCGCGCCTTCGCCGTGAAGGGGAGTTGCGAGTGGTCGTGCATCGTGGGCAACCTCAAGAAGTGGAAGGAGGGGTACGTCGAAATCAACTTCGACCACGAGGGCCGCGCCGAGTACCTGCGCGCCTGGCGCGTGGGAGAGGGGGGCCGCGAGCAGCGGGTGCGCTTCGAGTGGTCGGCCGACATGACCTTCGGACAGCTGCTCGAGACGCTGGGCCGCATCCCCATACCGCCCTACCTGAACCGCGAGAGCGAGGAGATTGACAACACGCGCTACCAGACCGTCTACTCGAAGTTCGAGGGGTCGGTGGCCGCCCCCACCGCCGGGCTGCACTTTACGGAGGAGCTCATCGGGCGGATGAAGGCCCGGGGCTTCGAGTTCGAGGAGGTGACGCTCCACGTCGGGGCGGGGACCTTTCTGCCGGTCAAGGACGACGATGCGGCGCGCCACCCGATGCATACCGAGCACTTCGAGGTGCGGCGGACGACCGTCGCCCGGCTGCTCGACCGCTGGGGCGACATCACCGCCGTGGGGACCACCTCGGTGCGGACGCTCGAGTCGCTGCCGGTCCTGGCGTGGCGCATCCGCTGCGGAGGGGAGCCCGATGCCGACCGGGTCATCGGACAGTGGGAGCTCTACGACATCCCCGCCTCCTTCACGGGGCGCGAGGCGCTCGAAACGCTGCTCGGGTGGATGGATGCCCGGGGCGTCGACCGCATCAAGGCGGCCACCCGGATTATGATTACGCCGCTCGACTACCACTTCCGGATTGTGAGCCGCATGGTCACCAACTTCCACCAGCCCAAGTCGACGCTGCTGCTGCTCGTCTCGGCCTTCGTGGGCGACGACTGGCGGCGGATTTACGACTACGCCCTGAAGCACGACTTCCGCTTCCTGAGCTACGGCGACTCGTCGCTGCTCATGCCGTAGGGCGCGGCGACCCCTTCCCGAAGCCGACGCAACCGGTGCGATGTCTCCGGGGCGGTGCATTCCGGCGGGTGCAGCCGGTGCGGTGTGGCGAAAAAACGTATCTTTGCACGGAGGGCCGCCTCCCTGGCGGGTGGTGCCACGGAACGATGGACGAAACGCATATCCTTCCTATCAAGAACATGGTCTGCGACCGCTGCGTGATGGTGGTCACCCGGCTGCTCGAGCGGCTGGGGCTGCACCCCGTGCGCGTGGAGCTGGGCGAGGCCGAGCTGGCCGAACCGCTGCCCGCCGCCCGGCGCGACGAGGTGCGCAGGGCGCTGGAGGAGTGCGGCTTCGAACTGCTCGACGACCCGCGCGAGCGGCTGGTCGAGCAAATCCGCACGGCCGTCATCGAACTGGTCCACTACGACGCCTCGGCCGCCCGCGTCAACCTCTCGGACTACCTCGCCCGCCGCTGCCATGCCGACTACAGCCTGCTGAGCAAGCTCTTCACCGAGGCGTGCGGCACCACCATCGAGCGTTACTGCATTGCCCAGAAAATCGAGCGGGTCAAGGAGCTGCTCTCCGAGGGGGAGCTCACCGTGGGCGAAATAGCCGACCTGCTCCACTACTCGAGCGTGGCCCATCTGAGCGCGCAGTTCCGCCGCGAAACGGGCCTCACGCCAAGCGCCTTCCGCCGCCTCGGCACCCATCCCCGCCTGCCGCTCGACAAGGTGAAGTGACGCCCGTCCGCTCCTGCCTGCCTCGTGCCCGCCCGTTCTCCTTGGGCGCCCCCGCATCCCGTCTCCGCCCCGCCTTGTCCGACCCTGTCTGCCTCGCCCGCCCCGTCCCGCCCGCCCCGTCCCGCCTGCCTCGTCTGCTCTGCCTGCCTGCCTCGTCCGCCCCTCCGATTTTTCCCGGCCTTTCCGCCCCTCTTCCCCTCTTCCCCTCTTCCCCTCTTCCCCTCTTTCCCTCTCTTTTCGCCCTTCCACTTCGGCGCCCTTTTCCGGCCGGATATAAATCTTATCCATGATTCTGTAACGAGTCAACGCCGCCAGTTACCTATCTTTGCCGGCGTATGAAACAACGTGCATCCATGAATTCGTCAAAAAACCGCACCGTCGATGCGGTCTTCCCCGTTTCGGGCATGAGCTGTGCGGCCTGCGCCGCACGGGTGGGGCAGGTGCTCCGCCGTCAGGAGGGGGTCGCCGAGGCCTCGGTCAACTATGCCGCCTCGACGGCCGGCGTCCGCTACGACCCGGCGCTCTGCACCCCCGAGACCTTGCGCCGCGTGGTGCAGGAGGCGGGCTACGACCTGCTTCTCTCCAGCGAGGGCGAGGCGTTCGACGCCGCCGAGCGCGAACGCGAAGCCGAATACCGTGCGCTGCGCCGCCGTGCCGTGTGGGCCCTTTCGCTGGCGGTGCCCGTGGCGGTCGTCGGAATGGTCTGGGGAGGACAGCCGTGGGCCGGTTACCTGCTGTGGCTGCTCTCGACACCGGTGGTCTTCGTGCTGGGCGGCGGCTTCTTCCGCCGCGCCTGGCGCCAGCTCCGCCACGGCGCCGCCAACATGGACACGCTCGTGGCGGCCAGCACCGGAGTGGCCTACCTCTTCAGCATCTTCAACCTTCTCTTCCCCCGCTTCTGGCTCGAACGGGGGGTCCAGCCGCACCTCTATTTCGAGTCCGCGAGCGTCGTGGTGGCCTTCATCCTGCTGGGGCGGATGCTCGAGATGAGGGCCCGCCGGAGCGCCTCGGATGCCGTGCGCAAGCTGAGCGGACTGCAACCCGCAACGGTGCGCGTCGAGCGGCCGGGCGGGGTGGAGCTCATCCCCCTGGCGGCGCTGCAGCCGGGCGACGTGGTCGAGGTGCGTGCGGGCGAGCGGCTGGCGGCCGACGGCCGGGTCATCTCCGGCGGGTCGCACGTCGACGAGAGCCTGCTCACGGGCGAACCGTTTCCCAGTGCCAAACATCCGGGCGACCGCGTCTTTGCCGGCACGGTCAACGGCAGCGGCAGCTTCCGCTTCGAGGTGACGCGGCGCGGCGATGCGACGCTGCTGGCCCACATCGTCCGTGCGGTGCGCGAGGCGCAGGGGAGCCGCTCGCCGGTCGAGCAACTGGTCGACCGCGTCGCCCGCGTCTTCGTGCCGGTCATCTTCGCCGTGGCGCTCCTCTCCTTTGCCGCATGGTGGCTCCTGGCCCCCGAGGAGGGCTTCTCGCACGGGGTGCTGGCGGCGGTGACGGTGCTGGTGATTGCCTGCCCCTGCGCCCTGGGGCTGGCCACGCCGACGGCCGTGATGGTGGGTGTCGGCAAGGGGGCCGAGGCGGGCATTCTGGTGCGCGACGCCGAGAGCCTCGAGACGGCCGGACGCATTGACACGGTGGTGCTCGACAAGACGGGAACCCTCACCGAGGGGCATCCCGAGGTGAGCGACGCCCTCTGGGCCGAACTGCCGGCCGATGAGGAGGAGCGCCTGCGCGACGTGCTCAGCGCCCTCACGCTCCGCTCGGAGCATCCGCTCTCGGAGGCGGTGGCCCGTTCGCTGGGCGAGCGGCAGCGCCTCGAGGTGGAGCACTTCGAGACGCAGGCCGGCCGCGGCGTTGCGGGAAGCGTTGCGGGGAGCCGCTATCGGGTCGGCAGCGAGGCGATGCTGCGCGAGGCGGGTATCGAGCCCGACGAGGCGATGCTCCGCCGGGCCGGGTCGTGGAGCCGCGAGGCGAAGAGTCTAGTGTGGTTCGCCGACGAGCGGCGTGCGCTGGCGCTGCTGGCCGTCACCGACCGCGTGCGGCCCGGTTCGCGCCGGGCGGTGGAGCGGCTGCGGCGGCGGGGCGTCGAGGTGTGGATGCTCACGGGCGACCGTTCGGATGCCGCCCGTGCCGTGGCCCGCGCCGTCGGCATCGAGCGGGTCGAGGCGGGGGTGCTGCCCGACCGTAAGTGCGACTTCGTGCGGCAGCTGCAGGCCGCCGGGCACCGCGTGGCGATGGTCGGCGACGGCATCAACGACAGCGCCGCACTGGCGGCCGCCGACCTCAGCGTGGCGATGGGCAGCGGCAGCGACATTGCGATGGATGCGGCGATGGTGACCGTGCTGACCTCCGACCTGGGCAAGGTCGACGAGCTGATGACCCTCTCGCAGCGGACGCGGCGCACCATCCGCGAGAACCTCTTCTGGGCCTTCATCTACAACCTGACGGCGGTCCCCATTGCGGCCGGCGTGCTCTACCCCTGCTGCGGATTCCTGCTCGACCCGATGATTGGCGGCGCGGCGATGGCGCTGAGCAGCGTCAGCGTGGTGACCAACAGCCTCCGGCTGCGCCGCGGCTCGCTCTCCCCGGCGGATGAGCCGGCCGAAGAGCCTGTCGAAGAGGAGCGCCCGACTGCGGAGATGTCTGCGGAGAGGGAATGTCCGGTTCAGGCCGGGAAGGAGCGTCCGGCGGAGCCTGCTGCGGCAGTCTGCCCGGTGGAGCCCTCTACGGCCCGGGCGCAGGAGTGCACGGCGCGTAAAGAGCCCTCCGGGCAGGCCCCGGCCGAGGGTGCCGCCTCGGAGCGGACGATTGAAACGGAATCAACAAACAATCAAAACAGGAATACTATGGAAAAAGAGATGAAATTTAAGGTCGAAGGGATGATGTGCAACCACTGCCGGACGCATGTCGAGCAGGCGCTCAACTCCATCGAGGGCGTTCAGGCCAGCGTGACGCTGGAGCCGCCCGTAGCGACGGTCCGCTGTGCCGAGGGCATCACCGTCGAGCAGCTGCAGCGCGTGGTTGCGGAGCGTGCCGGCGACTACCGCCTTACGGCGCTCTGAGAACGGCGCCCCGGCTGCGGCATCCCGAAGAAGAACCCCCGGCGTGCCGCATGCCGCATCTTGCCGGCCGTGCTCACCCCTCTTTCCGAGGAAAAAGCCCCGGACTTCGACGAAAAAGCCCCGGACCCGCAGCAGGGTTCGGGGCTTTTTATGCCTTTTTGGGGGGAGTCGGTCGGGAACGTTACCCTGTCCGAGGCGGGGGCGGCGAGGCCGCATCGATGAAGGTCGGTTGTACCGGTCGGCAAGTCCGTACCGGCAGGTCGGTCGGGCGCGGGCGGTAGAGCTGGGCTCAGGCGGCCGTTTCGGAGCCCGCTGCGGGGCCTTCCTCGGGTGCGGCCGAGCGCAGCGCCAGCCGCTTGACCCAGACGACGAATCCGCCCGTGAGGATGAGGTTCAGCACGAGCGTCAGCGCCGAGATAATCAGCGCCGGGCCGCCCAGATTGTAGCCCAGGGCGATGAAGATGACGCCGGCTCCCACCTCGCCGCGGGTGAACATGCCAATCGAGAGGGCCAGACGCTCGCTCTTGCGTCGGTCGCGGTAGAAGAACATCGGCACGAGCTTGCCCAGGTTCGAGAGCGCCGAGACGGCCACCACGTGGAGCAGCATGATGCCCCACGGCATGACGGGCTGCGAACCGGTGACCGAGTGGCCTCCGGCGAGGCTCTCGACCGGATGGGGCGCCCCGGTGACCAGCGGCATGCTCAGCCCGACGAGGAACATGAAGAGGAACGAGACGCCGGTCGAGGCGCGCTGCTCGGCGGGGGTGTCGATGTGGCGGTGGCGCATGACCATGCCCGTCACGAAGGCCGGCAGCAGCACCTCGATGTGGATGCTGTGCTCGGGACCGTAGAGGTGCTTGGTCACCAGATAGACCGCCTGCGTGGCGGCGAAGACCACCACGGCGTAACCCAGCACGGCCTTCCAGTCCTGCCGCACGTCGTAGTGCCCGAGCCGCCGCCAGCCGAAGGTGAGCAGCACGATGACCACCAGCAGCACGGCGAAGAGCTGCCAGCGCATCCCTATCATCATAATCTGCAGCGGTATCATCAGCAGGATGGTGTCCAGGTCGTCGAAGATGGCCAGCACCTGAATCTTGCGGTAAATCCAGCTCGACTTGAGGCTCAGCGCCGCCAGCATCGTGAAGAGGATGCCGGCCGAGGTGGGGGCCGCAAAGCGGCTCAGCAGCAGGTTCTCCTTCCACGCCTCGGGCGAGCTCCAGAGGTCGGAGGGGAGCAGCACGAAGACGTAGTAGAGGGCGATGAGCAGCCACGGCAGCGCGGCGGTGGCCATGGCGATGAAGTAGTCGGCCGTATAGCTCTTCCAGCGCGACTTGTCGATTTCGAACTCACGTCCGACGTTTATCATGATGAAGGCCAGACAGATGTAGAGCAGCGTGTCGGAGCCGGTCTTGAAGGCGGCGTAGCCCTCGCCGAGCACTCCGGGGAGCAGCTGCGAGGCGACGAGTCCCAGCATCAGAAGCAGGGAAAAGGAGAGAACTTTGCGCATGGGCGGGATGCCTGAGGCGTTTTTTTAAGGGTTTGCGGGTTGATGTTGGGGAACAAAGATAGAAATTTGCGGCGAATTGCCAAATTTGCGGCCCGCTTTGTGTGAAAAAATAACGGAGAGGAAATACTCTTTTCCCGATAATTTTGTACCTTTGCGGTGCAAATCGCACGAAACCGATTGGAAATTAAGTTATTCAAACCATAAAATTATTACGACTATGCAGATTGTAGAGATTCACGCAAGGGAAATCCTCGACTCGCGAGGCAATCCGACCGTTGAGGTCGAAGTTCGTACCGTATCCGGCGCCTTCGGTCGCGCAGCTGTTCCGAGCGGCGCATCGACGGGTGAGAACGAGGCCCTCGAGCTCCGTGACGGCGACAAGAGCCGCTATCTGGGCAAGGGCGTACAGAAGGCCGTGCAGAATGTCAACGACGTAATCGCCCCCGCCATCATCGGCATGAACGTTTCCGACCAGGTCGGCATCGACAAGGCGATGATTGCCCTCGACGGCACGAAGACCAAGTCGAACCTCGGCGCCAACGCCATCCTGGGCGTTTCGCTGGCCGTGGCCCGCGCTGCTGCCGACTACTTCGGCATGCCCCTCTACCGCTATATCGGTGGTGCCAACGCCAAGACGCTGCCCGTTCCGATGATGAACATCATCAACGGCGGTTCGCACTCGGATGCCCCCATCGCATTCCAGGAGTTCATGATTCGCCCCGTGGGCGCTCCCTCGCTCAAGGAGGGTCTGCGCATGGGCGCCGAGGTCTTCCACAACCTCAAGAAGGTGCTCCACGAGCGCGGTCTTTCGACGGCCGTAGGTGACGAGGGCGGCTTCGCTCCCGCACTGAACGGTACGGAGGATGCTCTGGATTCGATTATCAAGGCCATCGAGAAGGCCGGCTATGTTCCGGGCAAGGATGTCATGATTGGCATGGACTGCGCTTCGTCGGAGTTCTACAAGGACGGCATCTACGACTACACGGTATTCGAGGGCGAGAAGGGTGCAAAGCGCACTTCGAAGGAGCAGGTAGAGTACCTCAAGGGTCTGATTGCCAAGTACCCCATCGACTCGATTGAGGACGGTATGTCGGAGAACGACTGGGAAGGCTGGCAGCTGCTGACGGCCGAAATCGGCGACAAGTGCCAGCTGGTGGGCGACGACCTCTTCGTAACGAACGTCGACTTCCTGAAGAAGGGTATCGAGATGGGCTGCGCCAACTCGATTCTCATCAAGGTAAACCAGATTGGTACGCTGACCGAGACGCTCGACGCCATCGAGATGGCACACCGCGCCGGCTACACGTCGGTAACCTCGCACCGTTCGGGTGAGACCGAGGACTCGACGATTGCCGACATCGCCGTGGCTACCAACTCGGGCCAGATTAAGACCGGCTCGATGTCGCGTTCGGACCGTATGGCCAAGTACAACCAGCTGCTCCGTATCGAGGAGGAGCTCGGCGACGAGGCTATCTACGGCTACAAGAAGATTTACCGCAACAAGTAATTCCGATACGCAAGGCTCTGCTGAGAGCCGCAGGCGGAGGTGCACCCGACGGTGCGCCTCCGTTTTTTTATGACTTTTTGTGCCTCCGCCCGCTTCCCGGCTTCCCCGCTTCCCGGCTTCCCGGCTTCCCGGCTTCCCGGCTTCCCCGCTTTCCGGCTTCCCCGCTTTCCGGCTTCCTGCTTCCCAGCTTTTCTGCTTTCCTGCTTTCCTGCTTTCTGGCTTCCTTCCCCCTTTTCTCCTTCCCTTCCTCCTTCCCCTCCTTCCCCTCCGTCCCTCCTTCTCCTCTGTTTGCGGCCTTTGCCGGAGCCTCCGGTTTTCTGTCCGCTTTGGATGGAATGGCGTGGGAGAGGTCCATGCCCGGATGCCGTTTGGCCTCTGCCTGCCGTTTTTTGGGGGGGGCTTCGCGGATACCCCGGGTTCCGCCCGCTTTCGGATGGAGGGTGCGGGAAGGGAAGCTCCGCCGGGCCCTTGATGTGGGCTGCGGCGCGGGTCCGCTTGTCGGCCGGTCCGGGCCTTTGGTGCGAGCCGCGGCGTGGTGCCTATTGGCGGGTGGGGCCCAGACACGGAGACGGGACCGCCGGACATGAAAAAAGCACCGTCCCCATTGTGAGGGGCGGTGCTTTCATTTTGCGTTTTGTTGGCTGGGACGGGCGGTCTTTCGACAACGAGTCGAAGCCTTTCCGGTAGCAGTCGGCTGCCACCGGCTCTCTTCGGCTGCGGCGACCTTATGCCCGATACCCCGTCGGGAGCTTGCCTCGGGAAGGGCCTGACTCAGACGGTCATAATTTCCTTCTCCTTGCGCTCCAGAACGCCGTCGAGCAGCTTGGTGAACTTCTCGAGCAGCTTCTGCGTCTGCGTCTCGCCATCCTTCGACTCATCCTCGGGCATGCCCTCCTTCTGAGCCTTCTTGAAGGCCTCCACCGCGTCGCGGCGGGCGTTGCGCAGGCTGATGCGGGCCGTCTCGGCCTCACCGCGCACCTGCTTGACCAGCTCCTTGCGCCGGTCCTCGGTCAGCGGCGGAATCGTCAGGCGAATCTGCTCGCCGTTGTTCGAAGGGGTGAGTCCGATGTTCGAGTCGAGAATCGCCTTCTCAATCACGCGCAGCATCTTCTTGTCCCACGGCTGGATGAGAATCGTCTTCGCGTCGGGAACCGTGACGCTCGCGGCGCCCGATACGGGTACCTGCGAACCGAAGTAGTCCACCATCACTCCGTTGAGCACCGTGGGCGACGCCTTGCCGGCGCGTACGTTGATGAGCTCCTCCTCCAGATGGTCGATGGCCTTCTGCATGCGTGCGGAGGCTTCGTTGAGAATCGTTTTGGTATCCATGTTCTTATGCGTTTGTTGTATTGTTGTTCGTAGTGCGTTGCGCCGTCAGTTGCCGAGCGCCTCTTCAATCTTGGCCAGCAGGGCATCGAACTCCTGCTCCTCGTAGCCCACGCTCAGGGCGACAATCCGGCCGTCGCGGTCGATGAGGAAGTTGCGCGGGATGTAGTTCTCGGCGTAGAGGTCGTAGACCTGCTGGTCGGGGTCGAGCCCCATGGCGAAGGTGTAGCCCGTCTTGCGGCGGAAGGCCTCGACGGCCGAGCGCTCCTCGCCCCGCGATACGGGCAGGAAGACGAAGTCGCGGCCGGCAAAGCGGTCGATGACGTCGTGCTGTACCCGCTTCAGCTCCTTGCGGCAGGGCGGGCACCACGTGGCCCAGAAGTTGAGCAGCACGACCTTGCCGCGCAGCGACGAGAGGGTGGTGCGGCTGCCGTCGAACATCTCGACGGTGAAGTCGGGAGCCATGTCGCCCACCTGGACGCGCGTCGCCTCGACGGGCATCTCCTCCTCCGTCGCGGCGGCCGTTTCGGTGGTCACCCCCTCGGCGGCCGTACTCTTTTCGCCGCCATCGGGCAGCAGATAGACCAGGGCGCCCACGACGACGAGCAGTACGAGCAGGAGCCACAGCGTGTTGTTGCTTCTCTTTTTGGTTCTTGTTGCCATATTCGTTTCTTGTCTGGTTGTCTGGTTCATTTTGGGCTCGGTTTCCGGCGGGTCGAGTGCCTTCCCTGCGGTTGGTCCATCCTCCGCTCCCTTCCGGCGGGTCGGCTGTTCCTTCCCTCCCCGGTGTCACGTGCCGGTTTCGGCATCCCTTATCCCCGGCGCCCCTTATTATTTCCTGCACCTCTTTATTCGCCGCCCTTATTCCCGGCGGCGGAGTGCTCCGTAGAGGAGCTCGCCAGCGCCCCAAAGGGCCAGCAGCGCAAAGAGCAGCGGCACCTCGCCGCGCAGCGTTCCGAGTACCGCCAGCGCCCCCGCGCCGCACAGCAGCCGGCCGACGGCCCATGCGTGGCGGCGCAGATAGCATACCTCCCGGCGGCCTCTGCCTCCTCTGCCCTCTTCGGCCTGCTCCCGGATGGCCCCGGGTTGCGCCTCCGCGTACCTTGCCCCGGGTTGTGCCTCCGCGTCCCTTGCAGCTGGTTCCGGCGTCATCGCATCGGGTCGTACCTCCGGCTCCCTTGCCCCGGGTTGCGTCTTCGCGTCCCTTACCTCGGGTTTCGGCTCCGGGCCCCTGGGGGCGGGGTCGGTATCGCTTCGCTTCCGCATGGCGGCAGCGCGGCGTTATCGTCCGACGACGGTGCCGATGGGCTCTCCGGCAAGCACCTTGCCCAGATTGCCCGGCGTGTCCATGTCGAAGACGACGATGCCCAGCCCGTTCTCGCGGCAGAGCGTGAAGGCCGTCAGGTCCATCACCTTCAGCCGGCGGTCGAGCACCTCCTCGAACGAGATGCGGTCGAACTTCGTGGCCGTGGGGTCCTTCTCGGGGTCGGCCGTGTAGATGCCGTCCACGCGCGTCCCCTTGAGCAGCACGTCGGCCTCGATTTCGATGCCGCGCAGCGCCGCCGCCGAGTCGGTCGTAAAGTAGGGGTTCGACGTGCCGCCGCCGATGATGACCACCTCGCCCGCCTCGAGATACTCGATGGCCTTCGCCTTGGAGTAGTATTCGCCGATGGGCTCCATGCGAATCGAGGTGAGCACGCGCGCCTTGACGCCGTTGTCCTCGAGCGCCGACTGGAGTGCCAGCGAGTTGATGATGGTGGCCAGCATCCCCATCTGGTCGCCCTTGACGCGGTCGAAGCCGCGCTTGGCGCCGCTCAGCCCGCGGAAGATGTTGCCGCCGCCGATGACGATGCCGATTTGGAAGCCTTCGGCCGCAGCCGCCTTGATTTGCTCGGCGTAGGACTGGAGCTGTGCCGGGTCGAGCCCGTATTTCTGGGAACCCTGGAGCGATTCACCGCTCAGTTTCAGAAGAATTCGTCTGTATTTCATGCAAGATGACAGTTATCGTTTTGCGAAGATAGGAAATTTTTTCGGAAAAAATCGAGCGCCATTTCATTCATTTGAGGGGCCCGGACGGCTCCTGCGGCGGAGCCTGCGCCGCTCGACCCGGTGCAAGATGCTGAGCGGCAGAGCCATGAAGCCTCTGATGAGCCACAGCAGCAGAGCCGATATGGCGTAGATGAGCATTGTGGCGAGGGCTGAGAGCGCGAAGAAGAGCAGCGGAATGGCGATGAAGAATTCGGCCATGAGCAGCAGCCATCGTCCGAGGGTCCGTATGACGGGGACGTCGTGCCGTTCGTCGATGGCGGCCGCCAGCTGCGTCTCGAGGCTGCGGTACCAGAGCGCGTGGCTGTAGAAGCGGATGCGGCGGCGGATGTCGACCGAGAGGGCGACCTGTCCGAGGTTGTCGCTGAACCAGACCTCGCGGTTGTGGCGGAAGTAGTCGCGGAAGCGCCACCCTGCGAAGAGGAGCGTGTCCCGATGGGGGCGGTGGTAGAGCTCGATTCCGCTCTCGGCGAGGAAGGCGTCGATGAGCTTCGGGTCGCCGGCCAGGGGCTTTTCGAGGAGGGTCGTGTCGCCGTCGTGCGCCATTGCGTGCCGCTCGAAGAAGCGCTGTGCGGCCAGGCGGTTGGCCCGTTCGTGCCGTTCGATGATTGAGTCGTTGAGGTAGATGTCGTTGACGGCCAGATAGAGGGTCCCGCTTCGGGTCACGGGGCGGAATTCGCGTCCCTGGTCGGGGCTCAGCACCTGGACGCGCTCCGCAAAACCGGCGGCGGTGTGGTCCGAGCTGCAGGGCTCCGCGTCGGGGACAATCTGGTAGAGAATTGCGCCGAAGCGGGCTTCGGGGACGATGCACTCCTCGCTTCCGGCCACGACGGAGGGCTGCCGGCCCGTTCCGGCGCCTCCGCCCGGCTCCTCCCGCAGCGAGTCGGTGTCGACGAAGCGCTGCTCGTCCGCGGCGGAGGCGTCCAGCCAGGCGTAGGGCGGGCGTCGGTTTTCGCGTGCGGCCCGCACGAGCTGGGGCAGCGAGCTGTGGAAGGCGCCCGAGACCGAAATCTTGACGCGGTCGCCCTCGTTGAGGGTGATGCCGGTGTCGGCCCAGAGCTGCGAGGTGTTGAACAGATAGAGCGCCTGTTCGCACTGGCAGGCCTTGCGGGGCATGAGGGCCCCCGTGCGGCTCACCGCGATGTCGTTGCGGTAGAGCACCACGTCGTGGATGAGGAAGATGGCCAGCGAGACGAGGAAGATGAGGCAGCCGACGGCCAGTGCCAGCAGCGTGCAGAGACGGAGCTGCTCCCGGCGGCTCCGCTCGATGACGGCGTTGAGCAGGTCCTCCTCCTCGATGGAGAGGTCGCGCAGCCGTTTCCGCGGGGAAACCGCCTGCAATACTTCGCGCAGATGTTTCATGGCCCGCTATTTTTTGCGTTCGACGACGATGAGGAACGACCCCACGTTGTCGTCGTACCACGCGTTGTAGTACCGTTGTTCGTTGTAGTAGCTCATCTCGTTGCGCGAAAGCGTGTTGCAGGGCTCCTGCCCGTCGAGGGCGGGATAGGGGCCGAAGTTGTAGCACGCGCCGTTGCGCGCCCGGTAGAGCGCACAGAGAGCAGGCTCCTTGCCGAGCGCCTCGAAGAGGCGGAAGTTCCGCTCGCGCGACTTGTCGAAGTTCCACCCCTGCCCGGCGGGATGCTGCGCGCGGAACTCCCGGATGAAGCGGTCGACGGCCGGCTCGGCGCCTCCGATGCAGTGGAGGTTGTCGAGCACCATCTCGTAGATGATGTCGGGGGTCAGCACGATGTCGTTGACGGCGAAAAGGAGGATGCCGTCCTGGTTGATGTGGAGCTCCGTACGCTCCTTGCCAATCAGGTAGAGGTCGTTGGTCTCGTGCGCACCGTCCTCTGTGAGCGAGAAGGCGGTCAGATGGCGCACGTCGACCGTGCCGCTGTTGGCGATGCCGCCCGGGATGACCTGCATGAGCAGCGCATCCTGCTTCTGCTGGGGAATGATGCGCCACCTGGCCCGCAGCGGGTCGCGCTGCGCCGAGGCGTGGAATCCTTCGGTGTCGCTCCACGGGTCGCGCAGACGGCTGTTGTTCTCGGTGTCCTCCTGCAGGTGGTGGATGGCCGAGTGCGAGAGGCCCGAGGCGCGGATGGTCAGCACGTCGCCCCGCTTGACGGCGATGCCCGAGTTGGCCCAGAGCTCGGCGGTGTTGAAGAGCCAGTAGGTCACCTCCTTGTCCTCATCCTTGATGGTCATGGCTCCCAGTGCGTTGGTCTGGATGTCGTTGTAGGGGTAGATGCGCTTGACGGTGAGGACGATGGCCAGCAGTGCCATGAAAATCAGGCAGGTGACGAGCGTGATGAGCAGCGCTGCGTTGACAATCTTGCGGCGGTCGGAGACGATGTCGATGAAGGGCTGGTAGCGGGTGATGCGGACGATGAGCCGTTCGGGCTGCTCCGCGTCCCTGCGCGGGGGCTGTTTGTCGGCGGAAGCGGGATGCTCGGTTCCGCTGCCGGAGGCGTTTCGGGTCATGGGCGGATGGTTTGGGGTTCTGTTCTGAAGCGGCTGCTGTTGCAGACGTGCGGCGTGTTGCGCCACACCGTCGGAGGCTGCTGCGGCACACCGCATGCGCTCTTTTCCAAAGATACGAAAAAATCCGCTTCCCGCGACAAAAACGTCCACGAAAAGGGAGGAATGAAATTCGGCGGTGCGCCTCCGCCGGGCGAAAATGGGGCCGGCATGCACGCGTTTCGCAAAAATCACTATCTTTGTACAGCTTTTGTACAGACATGCCTTCCGATTACTACAAACTGCTTGACAAAGTCGACTCGCCGCGCGACCTGAAGCGCCTCTCCGAGGAGGAGCTGCGCCGCTATTGCGACGAGCTGCGCCACTATATCATCGAACAGTGCTCGGTCAACCCCGGCCACCTGGCCTCGAGCCTCGGTGCCGTGGAGCTTGCCGCGGCGCTCCACTATGTCTACGACACGCCCGAGGACAAGATTGTCTGGGACGTGGGACACCAGACCTATCCCCACAAAATCATCACCGGCCGCCGCGAGGCCTTCCGCCACAAGCGGCAGCTGGGGGGCATCAGCGGCTTCCCGCGCATGGCCGAGAGCGAGTACGACGCCTTCGGCGGGGGCCACGCCTCGGTCTCGATTTCGGCCGCCTTCGGCATGGCCAAGGCCGCCGAGCTGCGGGGCGAGCGGCGCAAGGTGGTGGCCGTCATCGGCGACGGCGCCATGACGGGCGGTCTGGCCTTCGAGGGGCTCAACAACGCCGGGGCGAGCAAGGGCACCGACCTGCTGGTGATTCTCAACGACAACAACATGGCCATCGACCAGGCCACCGGCGCGCTGAAGAACTACCTGCTCAAGATTTCGACCTCGGTCCACTACAACCGCCTCAAGCAGCGGCTCTGGGGCGTGCTGTCGCATACGCCGCGGCTGCTGCGCCTCTGCCAGAAGACGGGCAACGCCATCAAGCAGGGGCTGCTCAACAAGAGCAACCTCTTCGAGAGCCTCAACTTCCGCTACTTCGGCCCGGTCGACGGCCACAACCTCAAGGAGCTGGTGCGCACGCTGCGCGGCCTGCACGACATCGGCGGCCCGAAGCTGCTCCACGTCATGACGGTCAAGGGCAAGGGCTACCTGCCGGCCGAGCACGACCAGCCCGTATGGCACGCCCCGGGGCGCTTCAACCTCGATACGGGCGAGCGCATCGTCTCACCGTCGGGCACGGCGCGCTACCAGGATGTCTTCGGCGAGACGCTCCTCGACCTGGCGCGGCTCGACCGGCGCGTGGTGGGCATCACGCCGGCCATGCCCTCGGGCTGCTCGATGAACATCCTCATGCGCGAGATGCCCGAGCGCTGCTTCGACGTGGGCATCGCCGAGGGCCACGCCGTCACCTTCTCGGCCGGTCTGGCCGCCGCGGGGATGGTCCCCTTCTGCAACATCTACTCGACCTTCATGCAGCGCGCCTACGACAATGTGATTCACGACGTGGCCATACAGCATCTGCCCGTGGTGCTGTGCCTCGACCGGGGCGGCATCGTGGGCGAGGACGGCGTGACGCACCACGGTCTGTTCGACATGGTCGCCTTCGCCACCGTTCCCGGGCTGGTCATCGCCGCGCCGATGAACGAGACGGAGCTGCGCAACCTGATGTACACGGCGCTGCAGTGGGGTGGACCCTTCATGCTCCGCTATCCGCGCGGCAACGGAGTCAGCGCCCCGTGGCGTGGCTGCCCCTTCGAGACGCTTCCCGTGGGGCGCGGCCGGCGGCTGCGCGAGGGGGGCGACGTGGCGCTGCTCACGGTCGGGCCGGTGGGCAACTTCGCGGCCCGCGCCGCCGAACGGGCCGCCCGCGAGGGGGTCGAGGCGGCGCACTACGACCTGCGCTTCGTCAAGCCGCTCGACGAGGAGCTGCTCGACGAGGTGGGACGCACCTTCAAGCGGGTGGTGACCGTCGAGGACGGCTCGCTGCGCGGCGGTGTGGGCGAGGCCGTTGCGGCCTTCTTCAACCGGCGCGGCTACCAGGTCGAGGTGCATGCGCTCGGCGTGGGCGACGCATGGGTCGAGCACGGCACGCCGGCCCAGCTCTACGCCCTCTGCGGCTACGACGAGGAGGCGATTCTGCGCGCGCTGCTCGGACGGTAGCGGCGGCGCGGGCCATACGACAAAACAGGGCGGCATCGCTCCTTCCCATCGGGGAAGAGTCGATGCCGCCCTTGTTCGTATCTGCGGCTGAGGGAGGTGTGCGTGCGCCGGGTTGCTGCTGCGCTATTTCCGGGCCGTTTTCGCGCCGCCGGGATGCCGTCTGGGCGGGAGGCGCCGCCGTGCTGCCAGGTTGCTGCCGCGTTGTTTCCGGACTGTTTTCGCGCCGCCGGGATGCTGCGGGACCTTTGTTTGCTTGCCGCCGGGTTGCCGGGTTGCTATCCGAGCGTGAAGCACCAGTTGTCGCCGCGGCTTGCCGCCGGGTCGAAGCGGAATCCCTCCCAGTCGAAGGTCTTCAGCTCGTCGGGCTCGCGCAGCCGGCCGCAGAGCAGCCGACGGGTCATCTCGCCGCGGCACATCTTCGTATAGACCACCACGGTACGCAGCCGCTCCCCCTCGCGGATGCGGAATTCTGGGGTCACCACCCGCACCTCGCGGCTGAGGCGCTTCCAGTCGAAGAGACGCTTCATCTCAGCGCTGGCCAGATTGACCAGCACGCCGTCGTCGGCCCGCACCTGCTCGATGAGGGGGTCGGTCAGCCGCGTGCGCCAGAAGTCGAAGAGCGGCTCGTCGAGCCCCGGCAGCCGCACGTCGCCCTCGAGCCGGTAGGGGCGGATGGCGTCGAGCGGCCGCAGCAGTCCGTAGAGGAACGAGGTGATGTGGAGGTGCTGCTGGGCATAGTGCAGGTCGTCGGCCGTGAAGCGCTCGGGGGCGATGTGGCGGAAGACAATGCCCGTGTAGGCGGCCAGCGCGGCTACGGCCTCGCCGTCGGGGTCGTGGAAGCGGAGGTAGCGCTGCCGGTTCTCGGCCGCCAGGGTGCCGTTCACGCGCAGCAGGCGGGCCAGCTCGTCGGTCGTCAGGGCGGCCATGCGGGCAGCCAGCTCTTCGGCCTCGCGGAGAAAGCGCGGGGCGGTTGTGCGGGGCGCCGCAAAGGAGCCCTCGGAGGACATCGTCTTGGCGCAGGAGAGGAGTATCTGCATGGTGTGTCGTCTTTTTCGGGTGCGTCAGGCTACCGAGCAGGCGATGCCGAGCGCCTCGACCCGTGCGGCAATGGCACGGAGCTCCTCGCGCGGAACCTTTTCGAGCGTCGGGCAGGGGGTGTCGCGGTCGAGCGAGTAGACCATCACCTGCCGCGGCCGAATCTCGCCGATGAGGCGCAGCCAGGCCGAGACCTCCTCCTCGGTGGTGTTGTCGACCCGCCGTCCGTTGCACTCGCCGCGCAGGAACATCGTCTGGACGATGAGCTGCCCCTCGAAGAGCTTCATCTGCTCCACGATGCGTGCCACACGGTAGTCGGGGCTCTGCGGGTTGTTGATTAACCGTACGGTGGCGTCGAAGGCCGAGTCGAGCTTCAGAATGTTGTTGTCCACGCGGCGCAGGGCGCGGCGCACTTCCTCACGGTGGAGCTGCGTGGCGTTCGAGAGGACCGAGACCCGTGCCGTGGGGCACAGTTCGTCGCGCAGACGGAGCGTATCGTCGATAATCTGCTCGAAGTGGGGGTGGAGCGTCGGCTCGCCGTTCCCGGCGAAGGTGATGACGTCGGGCGGCGTGCCGTCGGCCACCATGCGGCGGAGGGTCGCTGCAAGGTGCTCATGCACCGCCTCCCGGGGGTTGAAGCGCCGGGCTCCGGGGTGCTCGGCATTCCAGCCGCATTCGCAGTAGATGCAGTCGAAACTGCAGAGTTTCGATTCGACGGGGAGCAGGTTGACTCCCAGCGAGAGGCCGAGCCGCCGCGAGTGGACGGGGCCGAAGATGATGTCGTGATAGAGTGCAGTCATGCGGCAAATTTATCGATTTTTCGGGGAATCGCACCCCGCCGGGTCACTTTTTCGCCGCGTCGAGCCGTTTGCCGCAGGCGAAGGCTTTGGCCAGCGGGGCGCCCAGCGCGCGGTATTCGAGGCGGACGGGGTCGTAGGTGACGGGGTGCAGCAGCGCCGGGTCAATCTGCCCGTCGGTGAGGATGCGCTCGTCGGCCGATATGTTGACGATGCGCCCCGTCAGGTGGCAGCTCTCGGGGTCGAACGCGAGCAGCTCGCACTCGAGCGTCATCGGCAGCTCGTCGATGAGCGGGGCGTTGACGTGCGGCGACCGGGTGGCGTGGAACCCCGCCCGGGTGAACTTGTCGGCCACGCGGTTGCCCGAGACGATGCCCACATAGTCGCACGCCTCGATGGTCTCGACGGTGGCCATGCTGACGGTGAAGGCGCGCGTGGCGAGGATGTTTTTCGTGGTCTTGTGCCCGGCCGAGAGGCAGAGGCCGACGGTCTCGTCGGTGAACATCCCGCCCCAGGCGGCATTCATGGCGTTGGGCACACCATGCTCGTCGTAGGCCGCCACAATCAGTACCGGCATGGGATAGAGCCAGCTCTTAGCTCCGAAATCCTTTCTCATAATGCAGTGTCGTTTGAAAAAAAGTGAATCGCATTCGAAAATTACGGCAAATCGGCGACACATCAAAGCCGCCGCCCCGTTTTTTCTCCGTCAGCCGTCTGTCGCCCGTTGCCCGTCTGCCGTCCGTCCGCATGCTGTCCGCAGTCCGCCGTTTGTATGCCGGCCCGGCCCTCGGCCTCTTCCTCCGACCGCACACACCACAAAAAAGGAGCCTCGACGAAGGCTCCCCGGAGTGCGGATAAAGGGACTCGAACCCCCACGCCGTAAGGCATCAGATCCTAAGTCTGACGTGGCTACCAATTACACCATATCCGCGTTCGAAAGACAAAGGTAGCGAAAAATTCACAAATCCCAATCCGGGGCGGCCGTTTCTGCTTTTTTTTCGCTATTTTTGTGACCCCCAACCGAGTCATTATGCCTCAGATTGTTACCCTTGTCCTTTCGCCCAAACAGGCGGCGGATACCCGCTTGTGCGATACGCTCACCGCGCGTCGTCTCGGCCTTGCCGCCGATGAGGTGGCCCTCGTGCGTGTCGTCAAGCGTTCGATTGACGCCCGCCAGCGGCAGCCCAAAGTCAACCTGACGCTCGAGGTCTACGTCGACCGCGAGCCGCTGCCCGCACCCGTACACTTCGACTATCCCTCGGTGGCCGGCCGTACGGAGGTGCTTGTCATAGGCTCGGGCCCGGCCGGCCTCTTCGCCGCGCTGCACCTCATCGAGCTGGGGCTGCGGCCGGTGATTCTCGAACGCGGGCGCGACGTCTCGGCCCGCAAGCGCGACATCGCACAGATTAACCGCAACGGAGCGGTCGACCCCGATTCGAACTACGCCTTCGGCGAGGGCGGCGCGGGAACCTTCTCCGACGGCAAGCTCTTCACGCGCAGCAAGAAGCGCGGCGACTACCACAAGGCGCTCGAGACGCTGGTCTTCCACGGCGCCGACCCCTCGATACTCTACGAGGCGCATCCCCACATCGGCACCGACCGCCTGCCCTACATCATGCGGGCCATCCGCCGGACGATTCTCGATGCCGGGGGAGAGTTCCTCTTCGAGCGGCGGGTGACCGACCTCGAGCTGCGCGACGGCCGCGTGACGGGCGTGCGCTGCGGCGACGAACGCATCGATGCGGCGGCCGTCATCCTCGCCACGGGCCATTCGGCGCGCGACATCTACGAGCTGCTGGCGCGCCGCGGCGTGCGGCTCGAGGCGAAGCCCTTCGCCATGGGGGTGCGCATCGAGCATCCCCAGGCGCTCATCGATTCGATTCAGTACCACTGCGAGCGGCGCGGCGAGTACCTTCCGGCGGCGGCCTACTCGCTCGTCAGCCAGGAGGGCGGACGCGGCGTCTACTCCTTCTGCATGTGTCCCGGCGGATTCATCGTCCCGGCGATGACCGATGCGGCGCAGTCGGTGGTCAACGGCATGTCACCCAGCGGCCGCACGTCGCCCTTCGCCAACTCGGGACTGGTGACCGAAATCCGCCTCGAGGACTTCGCCCACCTGCGCGACGAGTGGGGCGAGCTGGCCGGTCTGAAGTTCCAGCAGCAGTTCGAGGAGCTGGCCCGCGAGCGGGGCGGCGACCACCAGGTGGCCCCCGCACAGCGTGTGGCCGACTTCGTGGCGGGACGCCCCAGCACGACGCTGCCGGCGACCTCCTACCTGCCGGGCATCACCCCCTCGCGTCTCGACGAGTGGATGCCCCGCTTCATCGCCGAGCGGCTGCGGGCGGGCATCGCCACCTTCGGGCGGCGCATGCGCGGCTTCTTGACCAACGAGGCGGTGGTCGTCGGCGTCGAGTCGCGCACCTCGTCGCCCGTGCGCATCCCGCGCGACGAGGCGACGCTCATGCACCCCGAAGCTGCCGGGCTCTTCCCGGCGGGCGAGGGTGCCGGCTATGCCGGAGGCATCATCTCGGCGGCCATGGATGGCGAACGAATTGCCGAGGCCGTCCGCAACTACGTCAAATAACTCGATTCAATGGATACCCCCTCCCTTTCAAACGACCGACTTGCCGCCCCCGCGGTGTCGGTCGTCATCCCGGTTTACAACCTTGAGGGCTACCTTGCCCCCTGCATCGAATCGGTCCGGCGCCAGAGCTACCCCGATTTCGAGGCCATCGTCGTCGACGACGGCTCGAAGGACGGCTCGCTGGCCGAAATCCGGCGCCTGACCGCCGGCGACGACCGCTTCGTGGTGCTCTCGACCGAGAACCGCGGCGTGGCCCGCGCCCGTGAGACGGCGCTGTCGCGCTCGCGCGGACGGTATGTCTGCTTTCTCGACGGCGACGACTGGTGGGAGCCCGACATGCTCGAGCGGATGGTTGCGGCCATCGAGGAGCGTGCGGACTGCGACATCGTCTGCGGCAACTACACGCGCGTCTGCACCTCCTACCGGACGGTCGTCCGCGAGGGACGCACGGCCGACCTCGAGGGGCTGGGCTACCTGCGCGAGGTGATGACCTTCGGCGTCGCCCCCTCGCTGTGGGGCAAGCTCTTCAGACGCTCGCTCTTCGACGGCACGCTGCTCCACTATCCCATGCGCCGGGGGCAGGATACGCTGGTCAACATCCAGATTGCCTGCCGCGCGCCGCACGTGCGCTTCATCGACTACGCCGGATACAACTACCTGCAGCGCCCCGGTTCGGAGATTCACCGCCGCATCAGCTTCGACTACTGCCGCAGCTACGCCGAGGTGGTTGACGACATCTTCCGCCGCAACGCCGTGCGGCTTGCCGACAGCGGCGCCGACCTCTACCGGCTGGTCAACGAGCTCTGGTGGTACATCCGCTACATCGACCGCAGCAGCAGCCCCTGGCGGGGCGGCGACCCCTACGTATGCCGGCTGCGCGACCAGACGCGGGGGCTGCACCGCATTCTGAGCGGCTTCTTCTCGCGGAGCGAGCTGCTGATGTTCGCCCTCGACCGCTGGCATGCGCTGCGGCCGGCAGTCGTGCTCCTGCTCACGGTGCGCCGCTGGGGCACGAGTCTCCGCCGCCGTATGGCGCATTGAAAATTTTCACTATATTTGTCCTTATGGAGCACTCCGGAACCATCATCCAGATATTCGCGACCCCCGCGTGGGGCGGTGGCGAGCAGTTCGTCTACGACCTCACGCGCCGCCTGCTGGCCGACGGCCGGCGCGTGGAGCTGGTTTCGCGCCGGAGCCGCATCATCGGCGAGCGCACGGCGGGCCTCGGGACCGGGTGCCGCACGATGCCCCTGAAGGGGGCCGTCGACCTCTGGTCGGCACTGCTGCTGGCGCTGCTGATTCTGCGGACGCGGGCCTCGGTGGTCCATGTCCACCACTTCAAGGATGCCTTCACGGCGGCCTATGCCTGCCTGCTGAGCCGCCTCTTCGGCGTGCGGCCCCGCATCGTGCTGACGCGCCATCTGGTGCGGCGCGGCAAGCGGGGATGGCTCTACGGCTGGCTCTACGGCCGCATCGACCGCATCGCCTTCGTCTCGGAGCTGGCCCGACGCGAGTTCCTCGCGGGCGAGCCGCCGGTCGACCCGGCCAGGCTCTGCGTCATCCACAACAGCGTTCCGGAGCCCGTTGCGGCGTCGGACGGGGAGCCTGCCGCCGACCTGCGCCGTCGTTTCGGCATTGCGCCCGCTACGCCGCTGCTGCTCTTCTGCGGCCGCCTGGTCCCCGAAAAGGGGTGCGACGTGCTGCTGCGCGCCTGCGCGCGGCTGGCCGAGCACGACTTCGCGCTGGTGCTGGTCGGCACGGGCGAGGAGCGCTTCGTCGCCGCACTCCGTGAAACGGCCTCCGAAGAGGCGCTGCGCGGCAAGGTCTTCTTTGCGGGCTTCGTCCGCGGGGCCAACCGGCTGCTGCCGCAGGCCGACCTCTGCGTCTCGCCCTCGGTGGTCAGCGAGGCGGGCAGTCTGACGGTGCTCGAGGCGATGCAGGCGGGGCGCGCCCAGGTCTGCTCCGACAACGGCTCGCAGCCCGAATTCATCGACGACGGGCGTACGGGGTTGCTTGTGCACCCGGGCGACGAAGAGGCGTTGGCGCAGGCGCTGCGGCGGCTGCTCGACGATGCCCCTCTGCGTGAACGCATGGGGCGCGAGGCCCGCGCCGATTTCGAGCGCAGCTTCTCCTACGACCACCTCTACGCACGATACCTCAATCTTTACGCATAAGATGCTTATTCCGTCATGAATCTGGATTTCCGAAGCCTCCGCATCGCATTCGACGCCAAGCGCATCACCCACAACGCTACGGGTCTGGGCAACTACGGCCGGACGATGGTCGCCATGCTGGCCCGCTTTGCGCCGCAGAACCGCTACGACCTCTATACGCCCGACCCGGGACGCGATGAGCTGCGCCGGCGGCTCGACGGTATCCCGCAGCTCACCTTCCGCTATCCGCGCAAGCCGCTGCACGGCCCCTTCAAGGCGTTGTGGCGCTCGTTCGGCCTGAGCCGCGAACTGGCGCCTGACACGGCGCTCTTCCACGGCCTGAGCGGCGAACTGCCCTCGGGCCTCCGCAAGCGGGGCGTTCGGTCGGTGGTGACGATTCACGACCTGATATTCCTGCGCTTCCCGGCCTATTACAAGCCCGTCGACCGCTGGATTTATACGCTCAAGTTCCGCAGCGCCTGCCGCCGTGCCGACCGCATCATCGCCATCAGCGAAGCGACCAAGCGCGACGTGATGCACTTCTTCGGTATTCCGGAGCAGAAAATCGACGTGATTTACCAGGGGTGTGACGAGCGTTTCAAACATCCGGTCGATGCGGCGCTGCTCGACGACGTGCGCCGGCGCCATGCGCTGCCCGACCATTACATCCTCTCGGTGGGGAGCATCGAGGAGCGCAAGAATCTGCTGTTGCTGCTGCAGGCCGTCGCCCAGCTTCCCGCACCGCGCCACGTCGTGGCCGTCGGCAAACGCACGCCCTATACGCAGCAGGTCGAGGAGTTCGCCGCGGCGCATGGACTGACACCCTATCTGCATGTGCTCGAGGGCGTTTCGTTTGACGACCTGCCGGCGCTCTACCAGGGTGCCGGCCTCTTCGTCTATCCGTCGCGCTACGAGGGGTTCGGCATCCCGATGATTGAAGCGGCCAACTGCGGCGTCCCCTCCATCGGCGCTACGGGTTCGTGCCTCGAGGAGGCCGGAGGCCCCGGCGCCCTCTACGTCGACCCCGACGACCCGCTGGAACTGGCCCGGCGGATTGAGGAGGTGCTCGGCGACGAGGCGCTGCGCCGGCGGATGGTTGCCGATGGACGCGCCTGGGTCGCCCGCTTCGAGCCCGAGGTCATCGCCTCGGAGCTGCTCTCGACCTACCGCAAGGTGCTTGCCCTGTAGAACCGTTCGGAGAGGCATTCCCCGTGTCGCGGGGGGAACAATGTTACGGGATTGTTAAATTTATTTAGAATATTCCTAAAATATTTGCATAATTCACCGAACAGCCTTATCTTTGCAACGAAGTTTTAAGGTTCATTTTAGGTTAGTAGTTTTAGGTTGGTGAGGAAACTGTGGAGTTCGGGCTCAGCCCGATTCCGGGTTTCCTTTTTTTGTGCCCCTTTTTGCGCTTCGGTTCTGCCCGGACCCAGTTTCCGGCGGCTCCGACTTTTTTTATTTTCAGCCCCTCCTCTTCCGGGGTGTCTGCTGCCCTGCTTTTTCTTCCGAGCTGCTCTTTCTCCTTTCCGAGTTGTTCTTTTTCCTTTTGGGCTGCTGTCTTCCTTCTGAGGTGTCCGGTGCCCTGCTGCCTTTTTCCTTTGCCTTCTTTCCTCGCCTCCTTTCCCGTGCGCCCTCTTCCTGCACGCCCTCTTCCTGCACGCCCTCTTCCTGCACGCCCTCTTTCCTCACGCCCTCTTCCCCGCGTGCCCTCTTTCCCGCACGCCTTTTTTTCGCGCCTCCTTTCCCGTGCGCTCTCTTTCCCGCGCGCCTCTTTCTGCACGCCCTCTTTTCGTGCGTCTCGCACCTTCCTTCCCCGCCTACACTCTTCCCGGCTTGAACCCTCTCCCCAGCTTGAGCATTCTCCAACCGGCACCTCGGCTGAACGGAACGGCAGCGGATGGAACGCTTCGAAATGGGGTTCTAATGTCTGCACAATCGTTTTCGGTGCCTCTACAGGCCCATCCAGGGCGGTTTATGTTACCAAATTGTTAAATATATTTAGAATATTACTAAAATATTTGCATAATTCAAAACGGCCCCGTATCTTTGCAGTGAAGTTTTAAGGTTCATTTAGGTTAGTAGTTTTAGGTTGGTGAGGAAACTGTGGAGTTCGGGCTCAGCCCGATTCCGGGTTTCCTTTTTTTGTGCCTTGTTTTGCGCTTCGGTTCTGTCGGGACCCTCTTCCCGGTGGCTCCGATTTTTTTTGCCCGCAGGCGTAGGTTTTGCCGCCGCTTCACTCGGTCGGACCGAATGGCCTTTGCCTCGGACGGAACCGTTTGTCGGAGACGCATCATCCTGCTTTCCAACGGTTTCAAGCGGCCGTGGAAATCAGTAGAAGGCTGTTTATGTTATCAAATTGTTAAATATATTTAAGATATTACTAAAATATTTGCATAATTCAAAACAGCCCCTTACCTTTGCAGTGAAGTTTTAAGGTTCATTTAGGTTAGTAGTTTTAGGTTGGTTGAGGAAATCGGCAGGTTGCAGCGGTCCGACTGCTGCTAAGACCGACGGGGCGGTGCTCGTTCCGGGGTCGAATACCTCCGATTGAACCTCGTTTTCGATGGGGGTGGTGCCCTGTCGAAAAAAACGGTTCGAGCTCTCTTCGTGAGAGTCCGGACCGTTTTTTTGTTGTCTGGAGTTGTGCGGCGGGGATGCCGCGGCGGGCTGCGAAGTGCGCGTATGGTTTTGGTTTGCAGCGGATTGCCGCCGAAGGAGGCGGGCGGCGGGGATTTTGCGACGGGCGGCTGGTGCCGTCTGCCGGTCACAAGACTTTGGGGGCCGGCGGCTGGTGGGGGCTGTCGGTCACAGGGCGTCGGGCTTTGGGAACCGGCGGCTGGTGGGGGCTGTCGGTTGCCTATGGCCGGGTGCCGGGTGCCGGACTTCAGCAGACGCCGGAGTTCGGGCGCTGGGCCTCGGCGGCTGCTTGTCGGAGCCCGTCGGGTCAGAGCTGTTCGAGCTCGGCGCGGCTGACCAGCACCTCGATGTCGCCCAGCGCATTGTCGCCGATTTCGTAGGGGGCGTAGCGGAAGAGGATGCCCTCGTCGGTGGGCTGGAAGTTCTCGCACGGGAGGATGTAGTCGGGGAAAAAGCCCAGCGCGGCGAGCCCCTCGTCGTCGGAGACGTGGTACTGCGCCCGCAGCCGGGAGCGGATGAGGCCGGCGAGGCGCTCCTGCTGCTGCGGGGTGAAGAGGTCGCCCAGCGTCAGTTCGTAGCCCCCCTCGAGCGAATAGGTGTGCGTCGTGGTGTCGTAGAGGTCGTGGGGACCGCCCAGATAGCCCGAGCGGGTGATGGTGTAGACGAGCAGCGTGTCGACCCGTGCGGCGGTCGCCTCGACCGAATAGCTGTAGCGGGCCGCCTCGTCGCCCGGAAGCATCGAGCCGTCGGCGAGCTGCGCAACGGCCGTGCGCATCGCCTCGCGGGCCGTGCCGGTGAAGCCCTCCAGCTCGAAGAAGTAGGCGATGTCGGCCTCCTCGATGGCCTGCAGCGCCGGCGAGCGGTCGGCCTTCTCCAGCGAGAGGAAGCGGTACTGGATGTCGTATTGCGTGGCGCCCGCGTGCACGAGCGTGTCGAGCGCCAGCGTCTCGAAGCGGGGTTCGCTCTTCTTCGGGGTGCAGGCCCCCAGCATGAGCGCCAGGAGCAGCAGGGGGAGGATGCCGGTTCGTTTCATCGTGGAAAGGTGTTTTCTCGGGAAGCGCTGTTTTGCGGCTTCCTGAAATCAAAGATAAGACAACTCGGTCGATAATGCAAGCGCCGGCCGCGGAATCGCCGCCCCGGCGGGAGGGTGTCGGGGGCGTTGCAGGGGCGATGGGGCCGTGGAAGGTAGTGCGCCGCGGCGCCCGGTGGGTGCGGCGGGGTAATCTGCGGTGCGCTCCGGTGTGCTCCGGTTGCCGGATGGGGGCGGGGCGCCCCGGTGCCCGGTGGGGCTCGATGGCGCTCGGCGGGGTCCGGCGAAAGAGAGCAGCCCAGCGCCTGTCCATCCGCTGGCTGTCCACCTGCGCTTGTCCACCCGCGCCTGCCCGCAGTCCCTTGCGGTGTCCGACGGCGCCCGATGGGGCAGTGGAAGGAGGCGCGCTCCGGCGTCCGACGGGGGCAGCAGGGTAGTCTGTGGTGCGCTCCGACTCTCGGTGGGGGCAGCGGGGAGGTTTGCAGCGCGCTCCGGCGCCCGGTGGGGGCGGTAAGGTCATGGAAGGAGATGCGCTCCGGCGCCCCGAAAGCCCCCTGGCGGGCGGTTTTTGCAGAAAAATGCACTTTTTTTACCGAAAAATTTGCAGATTCGATTTTAGTCGCTATCTTTGCACCACAATTCAACGGTGGATTCATCTAAGGGTTAGGATACATGCCTCTCACGCATGACATAGGGGTTCGAATCCCCTATCCACTACCAATAAGGCGACCGAACTTCCGGTCGCTTTTTTTGTCTCCGCACCCCACCCCGAAACCCCTGTACCCATGCAGCGCTACACGAACCGCAACATACTGAAAATCACCCTTCCGGTGCTGGTAAGCCTCCTCATGGAGCAGCTCGTGGGGCTGACCGACACCATCTACCTGGGCCACTACGGCGACGGGCGCACCGAGCTGGCCGCCTCGGCGCTGGCCGGTGTCTTCTATCTGGTGGTCTTCATGCTGGGCTTCGGCTTCAGCGTCGGGGCGCAGGTGCTCATCGCCCGCCGCAACGGCGAGGGGCGGCTGCACGAAATCGGCCCCGTCTTCATGCAGGGGTCGCTCTTCCTGCTGCTGCTCGCCGCCCTGCTCTTCGCCCTCTCGCGCCTCTGCGCCGAGGGGCTCTTCTCGCTGCTCGTCGAGCAGCAGGCGGTACGCCGCGCCGCCGTCGACTACCTCGACTGGCGCGTCTGGGGCTTCTTCTTCTCCTTCGCCGCGGCGATGTTCCGCGCCCTCTACGTGGGGACGACCCGCACGCGGATTCTTACGGCCAACTCGGTGGTGATGGTGCTGACGAACGTCGTGCTCAACTACCTGCTGATTTTCGGCCGCTGCGGCCTCCCCGAGCTGGGCATCGCCGGTGCCGCCATCGCCTCGGTGGCCGCCGAGGCGGTCTCGGTCCTCTTCTTCCTCCTCTACACGCGGCTGCGCTTCGACTGGCGCCGCTACCGCCTCTTCCGCTTCGGCGGCGTGGACCTCCGCCTGCTGGGCCACATCCTGAGCATCTCGGTCTGGGTGATGCTCCAGGAGGGGATGGCCTTCCTCAGCTGGTTCCTCTTCTTCGTCTGCATCGAGCGGCTGGGGACCGACCAGCTGGCCGTGACGAACATGGTCCGCAGCATCGGCTCGGTGGTCTTCCTCTTCGTCAACGCCTTCGCCTCGACGGCCAGCTCGTTGGTGAGCAACCTCATCGGCGCGGGACATACGGAGGAGGTGCGCCCGCTCTGCCGCCGCATGACGCGCCTCTGCTTCTCGTTCGTCGTGCCGCTGGCGCTCCTCATCGCCCTCTTCCCCGAACGGGTGCTGGGCTTCTACTCGGACGATGCGCGGCTGGTCGCCTACGGTGTCCCCTCGCTCTGGGTGATGCTCTCGACCTACGTGCTCTGCGTGCCGGCCTTCATCGGGCAGTTCGCCGTCTCGGGAACGGGCCACACGCGCGTGACGCTGGGCATCGTCCTGGCGGCCATCCTCTTCTATATGGCCTATACGCTCTGGCTCACGCTCGTGCTGCGCGCCGACGTGGCGCTCTGCTGGACCACCGACCACCTCTACTATCTGGTCACGCTGCTGCTCTCGGTGCTCTACCTGCGCAGCGGCCGTTGGCAGCGGGGGACCGTGTAGCGCTCCGTGCTGCGGCAAAAGTGGGGCGGGCGGCGGAGCGAAGCTGCGGCCCGAAGGAGGCGGGTGGACGGTCGGGTGAGCGACAAGGGGTCGGATAGAAGAGAGCCGGCCGGGCCGAAGCGGGTGAAACGCGCCGCCGGAAAGGATATAAAAAAGGGTGTCGGTCGGGAAGGAGGGTGCCGGAAAGGCCAACGTGTCGCTCTCCGCACCGCACGCCGCCCATTGCGGGTTGCGCGGTGCATTCCGTCCGGCTGTGGGTTGCGCGGTGCGCCCCTTCCGGCGGGCACAAAAAAACGGCGGTCCGAAGGCCGCCGTTGCTGCATGGGGGTATGTCGTGCGCCGTTCTATTTGTCGAACTTGCCCTTGAACTTCTCCAGCTGGCGCTTCAGCGCGTCGATGGCTTCGTCGACCGACTCTTCGAAGCTCTTCGAGCGGTGGTCGGCCACCAGGTCCTCGCCCGGCATGTGGAGCGTGATGGTGGCTACCTTGTTACCCCTGTCGTGGTCCTTATCGAGTTTCATGACTACTTCTGCGCCTGTCGAGCGGTCGGCAAAACGGTCGAGCTTGGCCATTTTGTTCTCAACGAATTCGAGCAGCTTCTTGTCTGCGTCGAACTTCACGGATTGAATCTGTACGTTCATAGCACAAAGATTTAAGAGGTGTTATCACTTTCCACCCTTTTCGCGGGGGTGGGCCTTGTTGTAGACCTCCCGCAGCCGTGCGATGCTGTTGTGGGTGTAGACCTGAGTGGCCTGCAGCGAGGCGTGGCCGAGGAGCTCCTGGATTTCACGCATGTCCGCTCCGCCGTTGAGCAGATGGGTGGCGAAGGTGTGCCGCAGCACGTGGGGGCTTCGCTTGCCCTGAACCCCGCCCCGTGCCAGCTCTTCGCGGACCACCCGGTAGACGACGCTGCGCGAGATGCGTTTTCCTTTCTGAGTTAAAATTAACGCTTTTTCCGAAGAATTGCAAATATTTTGCCGCTCGATTAGCTCCAGGTAGTGCAAAATCTTCTCGCGGAGGAACTCCATGACCGGAACGATGCGCTCCTTGTCCCCCTTGCCGCGCACGCGCAGCGAGGTGTAGTCCTCCGAGAAGTCCGTGCGGTCGATGCCCACCAGCTCGGCCAGCCGCAGCCCGCAGGCGTAGAGCAGCAGCACGATGAGCGAGTTGCGCTCGGTGGTGAACCGCTCGCTGTCGAACTCGCACTCGCCGACGATGCCCGTCATGCGGCTCTCGGGGACGAAGGCCGGCAGCCGCCGCGAGGTCTTGAGCGCGTGGATGCGCTGGAAGACATTCTGCTCGACGATGCCGCGGCGCAGCATCCACTTGAAGTAGGAGCGCAGCGACGAGACCTCGCGGTTGATGGAGGCCGCCCCGAGCCGCCCCTGCTCCGAGAGGTGGAGAATCCACTCGCGGGCCCGTTCGGCGGTCACCCCGCGGGGGTCGAAGTGTTCGTCGTCGGTGCCGAGCCAGGCGTAGAACTGCTCGATGTCGTGGCTGTAGTTGCGCACGGTGAGCGGCGAGTAGCGCCGTTCGGCGGCCAGATATTGAATGAAATCGGGGAGCATGAAGCAAAGATAGCGTTTTTTCCTATTTTTGCGTATCGAAAAAAACAGCTTGACATGATGAAACGAAGAGTTCTGTTCGCACTTTTGCTCGCCCTGCTCTGCGGCTCCCGCGCCGCGGCGGCCCGCATCGATACCCTTTCGCTCGACAGCCGGGTACTGAACCGCCCGGTGACGGTGGTGGCCGTGCTGCCCGACGGTGCTTCGGAGCACCACCCCGCGCCGCTGCTTCTGCTGCTGCACGGCTACGGCGGTGACGCCTTCTCGTGGCTGAAAATCAAAACCGGGCTCCCCGCGCTGGTCGACCGCACGGGAATCGCCCTGCTCTGCCCCGACGGCGGGCAGAGCTGGTACATGGACAGCCCCGTCGACACGACCAGCCGCTATGAGAACTTTCTGGTCGGGGAGCTGATACCCTATGCCGACGCCCACCTTCCCGTGGCGCGCGACGCCCGCCACCGGGCCGTTGCCGGACTGAGCATGGGGGGCTTCGGGGCCATGCGGCTGGGGCTGCTCCACCCCGACCTCTTCGGTGCGGCGGGGAGCATGAGCGGCGGGCTCGACATCCGCCCCTTCCCCGGACGGTGGGAGCTCGACCGGCTGCTGGGACGGCAGTCCGAGTCGCCCGAAAACTGGGAGCGGATGACCCCCATCAACCTCATCCCGCAGCTTGACCCGGCCCGCACGCCGGCGCTCATCATCGACTGCGGCTACGACGACTTCATCTTCGAGGTCAACCGCGCCTTCCACCGCGAGCTGCGCCGGCGGGGCATCCCCCACGACTTCTGCGTCCGCCCGGGGGGGCACGAGCTCTCCTACTGGGCCAACGCCATCGACTACCAGATGCTCTTCTTCAGCAAGTTCTTCGCCGCTGCCGACGCCGAGGAAGAGAGGGCCTTCGACGGCGGCTCCTCTGCGGCTGCCTCCTCCGACGACGGCGCCGCGGCTCCGGCTGCCGCATCCGACGCCCGACCGGAGGCACAGACCGGCCGTTGACCAACCTCTGAAATCTCCGCCTCTGATGGAAAAACGCAAAACCTCCGCCCGCCGGAATGCAACCCCGGCCCGTCCCGCACGCCGGCCCTCCTCTGCCGGACGCCCTTCGACCGCCTCCGCCCGCCGCTCCTCCGACGGTGAGGACCGCTCCGCTGCTCCGTCAACCTCTGAGCCTTCGACCGCTCCGGTTCCGGCTTTGACCGCCCCGGCTCCGGCCTTGACCGCTCCGGCAGCGGCGGCCCGTGAGCGCTGGAAGCCCGGCACGCTGATTTACCCGCTGCCGGCCGTGCTGGTGAGCTGCGGCGCCACCCCCGAGGAGTACAACCTGCTGACCGTCGCCTGGACGGGCACCGTCTGCACCAATCCGCCGATGTGCTCCATCTCGCTCCGCCCCGAGCGCCACTCCTACGAGATTATCCGCCGCACGGGGGCCTTCGTCATCAACCTCACCACGCAGGCGCTGGCCCGCGCCACCGACTGGTGCGGCGTCCGCTCGGGTCGTGACTGCGACAAGTTCCGCGAGGCGGGGCTCACGCCGCTCCCCTCCGACCGGGTCGAGGCACCCCTGGTGGCCGAGTCGCCCGTCAACATAGAGTGCCGCGTGCGTCAGCGGCTGCCGCTCGGTTCGCACGACCTCTTTCTGGCCGAGGTGGTCGGCGTGCAGGTCGACCCCGCCTACATCGACCCCGCAACGGGGCGCTTCGACCTGGAGCGGGCCGGGCTGATTGCCTACTCGCACGGCGAATACTTCGCCCTGGGGCGCAGCCTGGGCCGTTTCGGATGGTCGGTGCGTAAAAAATCCCGCCCGGCGGCCGAAAGCCGTCCGGCGGGAAAGCCGAAGTCGAAATCGAAGAGCCGGTAGCGCGTCGTCCGGCCGTAGGAGGCGGCACGAGCTGTACGGAGCAGGCGCTGCCGGAGCCCGGACGTTGCGCCGTGGGGCGGTAGGCAGATGTTTGCGCCGCGGTGCTGTGCCTCGGATGCGGTGCAGCGTCGCGTGGAACGCGTTGCGTTGCGGTGAAGCGACGTGGGGGTGCTGCGGTGCCCGCCCGTTGCGCCGTGCTTCTCAGCTCTGCTGCGAGCGGTACTCGTTGGGGGTCTGGCCGGTAACCTTCTTGAAGAGGCGCGTGAAGTGCTGCGGATATTGGAATCCCAGCGCATAGGCCACCTCGCCGATGCTGCGCCCCGGGGCGAGCATCAGCTCCTTGGCCGCCTCGACCAGCTTGAGCTGGATGTACTCCTGGGCCGTCTTGCCCGTCTCGCGCTTGACCAGGTCGCCGAAGTAGTTGGGCGAGAGGCAGAGCTCTCCGGCGAAGTACTTCACCGTGGGGAGCCCCTCGCGGCGGGCGCGGTCGCCGGTGAAGTAGTCGTCGAGCAGCCGCTCGAAGCGGCTCAGCACGTCGTGATTCACATGCTGGCGCGTGATGAACTGCCGCTCGTAGAAGCGCAGGCAGTAGTCCAGCAGCATCTCGATGTTGATGGCTATCAGCCGCCGGCTGTGGCGGTCGATGGCGTGTTCGAGCTCGTTGCGGATTTTCCGCAGCGAGTCGATGACCAGCTCGCGTTCGCGTTCCGAAAGGTGCAGCGCCTCGTTCACCTCGTACGAAAAGAAGGAGTACTCCTTCATGTTGCGGGCCAGCGACGTGCCGCGGATGAGGTCGGGGTGGAAGACCAGCGCCCACCCCTTGGGCTGGAACTTTTCGCCGTTGTCCTCCACGCCGATGACCTGTCCCGGTGCCAGACAGACGAGCGTCCCCTCCTGATAGTCGTAGTGGTGGCGGCCGTAGAGCAGGTCGCCGCACTTCACCTCCTTGAGAAAGATGGCGTAGAAGCCGAAGGTCTGCCGCTGGTGGCGGATGGGTGAGACCTCCGACATGTCAATGACGCTCACCAGCGGGTGGAGTGTCTCGATGCCGAGCTGGGCGTTGTACTCGCCGACCGATTCGATGTGGAGGATTTGCTCCCTTTCTCTCTCTGCCATGGATGCCGTGGAATTGGTTTCAGGACAAAGATAGCTCTTTTTTGCGGGAACGGAGCGACGGCGGCCGCAAAACCGGAATCGGGGTAGCGCAATCCGGAATCGGGATAGATGCCCGCGCCGTCGGTGCGGATTCCATGCCCCGGTACGGGCCGGATGCTGTCCCGGCCGGACAAAGCGCCGGGCGGAAGAGCCCCCGACCGGACGCGCCCGGGCGGATGAAGCTGCGGGCGGAAGAGCCCCCCCCGACCGGGCGGAAGGCCCCCGCTGCCCCGCGCGGAGCGGGCAGAAACCGGAATCGGGGTAGGTTTTCCCGGAATAGGGTTGGGCGGAGCTGCGGCGCGATGCGCTACCTTTGCATCGGACGGAAAGGAGCACCGCCGGTGCGGGAGGCCGACGCGCAACTTCTGCACACATCACACACCGCATCGCCCGACCGGTATTCGCTGCCGGTCCGCTGCCGGCCTCCTCACGGCGGGGCTTTCCTCCACCGTCCGACCAACGCACGAAAAAAACGAACAGCCATGAATGCAAGACTCCGTATGCGAACCGCCCTGCTGGCGGCTGCGGCGACGCTTCTGCTCGCGCCCGCACTCCATGCCCAGCAAAATGCCCGGCAAAACACAACACCGACAACCATGGATAAACAGACCTCTTTCCGGCAGATTTTCCCGCAGGGTGCGGAGAATCCGCCCGTCAATGCACAGTATTTCACCGGGCGCTCCTACCTGGCGCCCCTGACCGCCAACAAGGCGCTCAACGTCCCGCTCTACAACGTCACCTTCGAGCCCGGCTGCCGCAATAACTGGCACAGCCATACCGGAGGCCAGATTCTGATTGTGACCGCCGGCCGCGGCTACTACCAGGAGCGCGGCAGCGCGGCCCGCGAGCTGCTGCCGGGCGACGTGGTGGAGATTGCCCCCGACGTCGAGCACTGGCACGGCGCCGCCCCCGACAGCTGGTTCTCGCACCTGGCCGTCGAGTGCAACCCCGCCACCAACCGCAACACGTGGCTCGAGCCGGTCGACGACGAGTCCTATGCCGCCGCCGTGGCCGGTGCGCAGCCTTCACCCGTGCGGCAGTCGCAGGAGAGGCTGCCGCTGACCGACGAGGCGGCCCGCAACCTGGCCGCCTGGCAGTCGGACGAGACGGCGCAGCTCGCCCTCACGGACCCCGAGCTGGCCGCCGCGGTCGGCAACTTCGCCTTCGACGAGGTGCGGCGCGTCGGCGGGCTGAGCCCCGAGGAGCGTATCCTCGTGACGATGGCGTCAGCCATTGCGCTGGGGAGCGAACCCCTCTACCGGCAGACGGTCGGGGCGGCGCTCGATGCGGGTCTTTCACCCGAGATGGTCGAGGAGGTGCTCTACCACGCCACCCCCTACGTCGGCTTCGCACGGGTCGAGGGGCTGCTCGGCCTCAAGAACCGGCTGCTGGCCCGGCGGGGCGTCGCGCTCCCGCTCAAGGGCCGTGCGACCGTCACCCGTGACGAGCGGCTCGAAAAGGGGCTCGCCCTCCAGAAGTCGCTCTTCGGCGAGGCCATCGACCGCATGTATGAAACTTCGCCCGCCGACCTGCTCCCCCTGCAGCGCGCCCTCTCGGCCAACTGCTTCGGCGACTACCAGACCCGCACGGGGCTCGATGCGCGGCAGCGCGAGTTGCTGACCTTCGCGATGCTCGTCTCGCTGGGCGGCTGCGAGTCGCAGGTCAAGGGCCACATCCGGGGCAATGTCGCGGCGGGCAACGACCGCAGGGTGCTGCTGGGTGCCGTCATGCAGCTGCTGCCCTACATCGGCTATCCGCGGACGCTCAACGCCGTGGCCTGCCTCGAGGAGGTGCTCCCAGCCGACGCGCGGTAGCCCCCCCCCGATGCTGCCTCTCTCCGCAACGGGCCGGAAGCGCATGTGCGCCTCCGGCCCGCTCTCTTTTCCGGCGGTGCGTCCTTGCTCGGTCTTTCCCGGCAACTCGTTTTTGCGCAGCCTTTCCCGGCGGTTTTTCCATCGGGGCGCCCCGCCCGACGGACAAAAAAGGTGAAAACGGCGCCGAAACGGGCGGAAAAGGCGCCCGACGGAGGGTCGAGCGGATTTATTTCCTATCTTTTTTCCTATCTTTACGAAAAGTTCCCTTCCGACATGAAGTTCAAATTCGGTCTTCTGCCGCGCGTACTGGCGGCCATCGCCGCGGGCATCCTCTGCGGCCTCTTCTTCCCCGAGTGGCTGACGCGCGTTGCGGCCACCTTCAACGCCCTCTTCGGGCAGTTCCTCGAATTCATCATCCCGCTGCTCATTCTGGGGCTCGTCGCCCCCGGCATCGCCGACCTGGGACGCAACGCCGGGCGGCTGCTGCTCCTCACGGCGGCACTGGCCTACGGCTTCACGCTCATCTCGGGATTCGGCACCTACGCCGCCGGGCGGCTGCTCTTCCCCCTGATGCTGCGCGGCGCAGCGGCCGGCACGGCGGCCGAGGCGGTCAGCTTTGCCCCCTACTTCACCGTTCCCATGCCGCCGGTCATGGGGGTGATGTCGGCGCTGCTGCTCGCCTTCGTCCTCGGACTGGGGATGGCCTATGCGCAGAGCGTGCGGCTGAAGGAGGTGATGGGCGAGTTCCGGAGCATCATCGAGCGGACCATCTCCGGGGTGCTCATCCCGCTGCTGCCCCTCTATATTTTCGGCATCTTCCTCATGATGACGCAGTCGGGACAGGTGGCCTCCGTGCTGGAGGTCTTCGTCAAGCTCATCGTCGTGATTTTCGTGCTGACGCTCCTGCTGCTCGCCTTCCAGTTCCTCACGGCGGGGGCCGTTGCCCGGCGCAACCCCTTCGTGATGCTCCGCACGATGCTGCCGGCCTATGTCACGGCCCTCGGCACGCAGTCCTCGGCGGCAACCATTCCCGTGACGCTCGAGCGGACGCTCCGCCTCGGCGTGCGCCCCGAGCTGGCCTCGTTCGTCATCCCCCTCTGCGCAACCATCCACCTCTCGGGGTCGATGATGAAGATTGTCGCCTGTGCGCTGGCCGTCTCGATGCTCGCCGGGCTGCAGCTCCCCACGGCGACCTTCGTCGGCTTCATCCTGCTGCTGGCGGTGACGATGGTGGCGGCCCCGGGCGTTCCGGGCGGCGCCATCATGGCGGCCGTCGGCCTGCTGGAGTCGATGCTGGGCTTCGACGAGACGCTCGTCGGGCTGATGATTGCCACCTACATCGCCATGGACAGCTTCGGTACGGCGACCAACGTCACGGGCGACGGCGCCGTGGCGGTCATCGTCGACAGCATCGACCGTCGGAGCAGACGGTCATAGCAGACGGTCGTAAGCGGACGCGGGGCGCCCCTTTTCCCGAAAAATAAGTATTTAAGCGTACGCGCAAGGGTCGAAAAATGGCTAACTTTGGCCGTCAAATGCGATTTTGCGTACTCAGGTACGCCCCCCGAACCGAACTGAACATCAAAATTAGGATAGAAATGGTTGATATTTTTTCCCGTCTTGAGAAGAATGCCGGCGGCCCGATTGGCCAGTACATGGCCTATGCCCACGGTTATTTCGCATTCCCCAAACTCGAGGGCGAAATCGGTCCTCACATGCGTTTCCGCGGCAAGGAGATGCTCAACTGGAGCCTGAACAACTACCTCGGTCTGGCCAACCACCCCGAGGTGCGCAAGGCCGATGCCGAGGGCGCTGCCCAGTTCGGCATGGCGGCTCCGATGGGCGCCCGCATGATGAGCGGCCAGACGAAGTACCACGAGCAGCTCGAGCGCGAGCTGGCCGAGTTCGTCGGCAAGGAGGATGCCTTCCTGCTCAACTTCGGCTACCAGGGCATGCTCTCGATTATCGACTGCCTGCTCACGCCGCGTGACGTGGTGGTCTACGATGCCGAGGCCCACGCCTGCATCATCGACGGCCTGCGCCTGCACAAGGGCAAGCGCTTCGTCTACGGCCACAACGACATGGAGTCGCTCCGCCTGCAGCTCAAGCATGCCACCGAGCTGGCCGAGGAGCAGAATGGCGGCGTGCTGGTCATCACCGAGGGCGTCTTCGGCATGAAGGGTGACCTGGGCAAGCTCGACGAAATTGTCGCCATGAAGAAGGACTTCCAGTTCCGTCTGCTGGTCGACGACGCCCACGGCTTCGGTACGATGGGCAAGGGCGGCCGCGGTACGGCTTCGCACTTCGGTGTGGTCGACGGTGTCGACGTGCTCTTCAACACCTTCGCCAAGTCGATGGCCGGCATCGGCGCCTTCGTGAGCGGTCCCCGCTGGCTCATCAACCTGCTGCGCTACAACATGCGTTCGCAGCTCTACGCCAAGTCGCTCCCCATGCCGATGGTCATCGGCGCGCTGAAGCGTCTGGAGCTGATTCGCAACCACCCCGAGTATCAGGAGAAGCTGTGGGTGATTGTCCGCGCGCTGCAGAACGGTCTGCGCGAGAACGGGTTCAACATCGGCGTTACGAACTCGCCCGTGACCCCCGTCTTCATGAAGGGTGGTATTCCCGAGGCGACGAACCTGATTGTCGACCTGCGCGAGAACCACGGCGTCTTCTGCTCGATTGTCGTCTACCCGGTCATCCCGAAGGGCGAAATCATCCTGCGCGTGATTCCCACGGCAGCCCATACGCTCGACGACGTGAACTTCACGCTCGAGGCCTTCAAGTCGGTGCGCGACAAGCTCGAAAGCGGCTACTACGCTTCGCTGCCGATTCCGATGCGTGCGGACGAGGGCTTCAAGGTCCGTTAATTCGACCAATCGAAAGGGTCAACCCCGCAAAGGTCCGGAACGGTTCGGTTCCGGACCTTTTTTATGGGGAGGTACGGCTGTTGGGATGAAAAAACCGTGCTTTTTTGCGGGAAAATTTTGCGGAATCGAAAAAAGCGCTTATATTTGCAATCCCAAAACACGGGTAACAGGCCTCTCGGGAGGCGCCCGGCGGCGGGAACCATGCGGAAATAGCTCAGTTGGTAGAGCGCAACCTTGCCAAGGTTGAGGTCGCGGG
>OKTR01000112.1_pt1 | contig 43384 bp, 36 predicted proteins | sample 1606431 | NCBI WGS metagenome assembly OKTR01 (sample SAMEA3879591, study PRJEB24766) | human gut metagenome | biome: human-associated habitat; feature: feces | place: USA | collected 1985/1987
TTTGTAATTGACTGATAATCAAATACCATTTTAACAGCAGCGTGGAAACGCAGGCATTTTTTGGCCACGTTTCCACGCCCTGTTTTATAACTCATTGAAAATCAATGCTGTTTCGAGCCTGAGCGTGGCCGCGTCCCGAGAAATTACAATTTTGTACTGCGGCGCAAGACAGATAAAAATCATAAATTAATTTTCAGAAAAAACCACAAAACACATAAAAATCTTCCACGGGACATAAAAATCATAAAAATCTGCATTCCTGTGCCCACATTTCCAATGTTTTCGAAAATTTTTTGCATACTATTGCAGCCTTGAAACACGATGATGCCGCCGCAATCGCGACACATCATCATGTCAAATCATTGTTAAATAAATTAAAAACATTAACTTTATGGAAGAAACATTCAAGGCAAAGTACATCGATCCAATGATCGACTGGAGCTTCAAAAGACTATTCGGCTCGGAAGTAAACAAGGACATCCTCATTGAATTCCTTAAAGTCATTTTCCCGGAATTCGGCATCAAGGACATCACATACCTTCCGTCCGAGCAGTTGGGAATCATGGAAAAGGACCGCAGGGCAGTATTCGACGTCATCTGCAGGGCCCCGGACGGAAAGGAATTCCTGGTCGAAGTGCAGCGGGGCGCACAGGAACACTTCTTCGAGAGGGCATTGTATTACACCTCCTTCCCGATCCTGAAGCAGGGCAAGAAAGCAATGGAGAGAGAGGAGGGCGACCCAAGGAAACCTTGGAACTTCCAACTCGACGGCGTGTTTTTCCTGGGAGTGCTGAACTACAAGCATCTGGACGACGACCGGATAGAGCACCGATATTGGCTGCGCGAAGGCACGACCGGCGAGACCATGACCGACAAGCTGAAATTCGTCTTTGTCGAAGTCGCTAAGTTCAACAAGACCGAGGACGAGCTGACCACCGACCTGGACAAATGGCTGTACATATTGAAAAACCTGTCGGATCTGCTTGAAAGACCGGCGGCACTGCGCGACAAGATTTTCAAACGGATTTTCGATGTAGCTGAAATTTCCAGCCTTGATGATGAAGACAAGAAAAAATACATCAGCAATATGCAGACGGCAAGGGACACATATAACCAATTGGAGTACGCGAAGAAAAAGGGGCGCGAGGAAGGCATTGAAAAGCGCTCAAGAGAAATCGCAATGAATTTGTTACGAATTAATTTACCTATTCAAACCATCTGCGAAGCCACCGGACTCACTGAGGAAGAAGTCGCTGGTTTAAAAGAAATCTGATGCCGGAACTTCAGTTCATCGTAGAGCGCATAGCGGTTTTTCGGTGTGGAAAAGTTTTCCAGCCTTGATGATGAAGACAAGAAGAATTACATCAATTATATGCAGACGGCAAGGGACACATACAACCAATTGGAGTACGCAAAGAAAAAAGGGCGTGAAGAAGGCTTGCAGAAGGGACTTGAAAAAGGGCTACAGCAAGGGCGCAGAGAAATAGCTGTGAACATGCTGCGTAACGGACTTTCTTTCCAGACCATCTGCGACTGTACCGGTCTCTCAGCCGAAGAAATCACCAAACTACAGAGCGAGGCGTAACATAAGCCATAATCAAAACGCGCCATAGAGCTGAAGTGTTTCTTCCAGGCGGGACGCGGCCACGGTCATATTTATAACTGGCTGATAATTAGATACTATTTTAACAGTAGCGTGGAAACGCAGGCTTTTTTTGGCCACGTTTCCACGCCCCGTTTTATAACTCATTGAAAATCAACGCTTCCAGAAATAACGCGTGGCCGCGTCCCGCCAGCGAATTTCAATGTGCTATGAGATGCGCACCTGGCGGTCTTGGGCCAACCCAGAAAACGCTTCCTCTCGTGCGTGAAATGGCCCGTTTTGCTCACGACATTACATTTTTTCACCACGACGTGCGTAGAAAACGTTTTAACGCTCACGGGGCGAAGGCAAATTTTCTCAGCATGCCGATTTGTTCCGGAATTGAGCACTAGAATCTGCGTATCTTGGAAAGACTACGTGACAGTAAATGCGCACGGGCGGGGACGGAGGGTCCCGCCGGTCCTCCCCACTGCGTGGGTCCCCTCTTTTCGGGAGCCAATGCCGGCTACACCCTCCGTCCCCGACCGGGCGCATTGAAAATGGTGGTAGTGAAGACATTGCCAGCGTGAAGGATTGCTGAAAGGCTTATCGACTTGCCGGCTGTCGGGGTACTTATTACCGGAAAGTATATCTCAGACCGAAACTCAAACTGAAATCAGTGGGCTTGTCAGAATAGATGGTGCGCACCTTGGAATTATTGCTGAAATGGTGGCTGACACCCGGCTCCATGTAGAGACCCAGCTGCGGCAAGATATTTACCTGAATGCCGGCAGCACCATTTACTGACCACTGCAATCCTTTCTGCTTCAGGGTTGTAGACGAAGAACCATGATACTTGCCGTCAAGATACTCATCAGTCTTCAATGAACCCCTGACGCATTTTTCCATGAGACCGCCGGCAGTTATATATGCATTGAAATACCTGGAAGAGAAGATGTTGAACGAAAGATTCAGCGGAATGCCTAGATAATGCATGCTTTGGACACCCTTGCTCCAGCCGCTCACGGCACCCTCCTCACCTGTCTTCAAATCAGACGACAAGAACGAATAAGTGAGGCCGGACTCGATGCCGAGAAATTTATTGAAATCGTATCTTATTGATGCTCCGATTTTTACAGGCATCTTGTGCGAATACTCCGTAGTTACCTCCGGCTGGTTGTAGACGATGACGCCGGCCGCGCTCTCAACCCTTCTGTCAACCCAGTCCGCACTCGACACGCCGCAATCCAACGGGTTCGCCCCTAGCGCAGCCGCAGTCGGTCTGCTGCTCAATGAAGATGCTGAACCGGAACCGTTTACGGACAATCCTGCCGCGAGCTTGCCGCCACGTTTTGTCCTCTGCAACTCAGGCTCCGCCAAAACCCACTTCCACGCATCAGCGAATCTGCCGCCGTCATCCTCCGGCTCAATGTCCTCTTCCGTGTCAGGCTCAATGTTGCCCTCAATTTCATTCTTCTCGCTGGTCTCAGCTGTCACCCCGACGACCTCACCAAACGGCTCCTCGGCAACCTCATCGGACGACTCACCGGAAAAATCTCCAGACACCGCCATGCCACGGAAATCCCTCACCTCAGTCTCCACATAATGCCTCGTCTGACTGACCTCAGGAACACTCGTAATATCATTGTCCTGAACAACTTGCGCCGAAACGACAGGCTTCCGCCCGACCTGCACCGCCTCTGCCGTCATTGTTGCCGGAATATCCTCTTTTATATTGAAAAACAACATTGCACCGAACAATGCCGCCGCTGCGACTGCGGAACTGGCGAGAAGCCACAATGGAACTGCGCGGCGCTTGTTTCCGGTGAGACCGGCCGCAGCACTGATGCCCGCCCACACGCTGTCCGAAGGCTGCTCCGAGTAGCCCTCCATCTTGTTTTTCAGTTTATTTGTCCAATCCATCATTGGTGCTGCTTTACATAATCATTGATTTTCTTCGCCAGAATCTTTCTGGCCCTGTGGAACTGGGAAGCGGAAGTGCTTTCCGTGATGCCCAACAGGCCCGCTATTTCCTTGTGCGGTTTTTCCTCGAAAATCACCAGGTTGAATATTGTGCGGTAACCGTCCGGGAGCTCCTGTATCATCTTCTGTATCACCTCCGGAGAAACCGACTCCACTTCCGGATCATCGTCTTCGTCCGTCATGTCAGGAAGCCGGTCCCCGTAATCTATGAAACTGCTCTTTTTCTGCTTCCGGAGATATTGCAACGCCTCATTTACCGTGATTCTGCTCATCCATGCCTTCAGGGAACCATTGCCCTTCCAGGTGAAAGAACCTATTGAAGAAAGTATCTTGAGGAAACTGTCCTGGAGAACATCCTCAGCGGCGGCATGGTCGGCTATGTATCTGGAACACAACGCCAAAAGATACCCGGACGACTCATCATACAGCTTCTTTACAGCTGCATTGCTGCCATTCCGGATATCCTCTGCAATCTGCTTTTCAGAATATTTGCCGAGTCCAAACAATTTCATGCCCCATCACGCTGCAATTCTTCTGCCAGAAATTATTTGCCGTCTCCGGGGCGGGTCTTGTAATTGAACTCGATGGTCTTGGTCTTGCCTGAAGGAGCATTGTACCTGACTTTCAGCTTCACTGTCTTACCCTCAGTATCAGGAAGTTGGTTCAATCTGAAAGCGACGTATGCCTCTGTCGGAATCTCCTTGACGTCGCCATGGTCGTTGTGCCTGAACTCTACCAGATATGGGTCGGACGGGTCTACGCCTGTGACCAGATTCACCTCGTGCTTAATGTAATTGAACCTGCTCCACAATGCCCTGAATCTCAATGTCAGATAGCCGTCTTCGCATACGGTAGGGAAGGCGTCAATGATTTCCACCGGATCGCTGCCATATTTCTCGGCATCTTTCTCCGCGCCCTCTGAAGCTACGGTCTGTTTGGTGAGCAATGCCTTGAGCCAGAGGACGTTGCCGATCTGCACTCCCTTGGACTCGCTTTCCAACTTATAGTTCGTGAATGCGCGTACTTCCTTGTCACCATACGGGGATTTGGTCATGTTGGAAGGATAAATAACGGTGTTGTCATCCAATTGAAGATAAAACTTGTCGCCGTCCGGCTTGACCGTAACCACTGCGTTCGGTATCAAATCTTCGTATGAAAATCCGTCATCCTTCGTGCAAGACTGCATTGATACTGCTGCGCCCAATACTGCAGCAATGATAATTCTACTTGTTTGCATATCGTTTACTTTTAATTTCCATATTATAAATGCAGTCTGGCGAAAACATTGCATTATGCCATGCGAAAAAAAATTCGTAATTTTACGTGTTTTTGGTAATTGGACATAATTATGAATAAAAAGAATATTGCGTTATCATTTGCCGCGGCCCTTTTATCGGCGACATCTCTCTGCGCAGCAGGCGGGACGAATGCGGTTTCAGGCAATGTCCCTGAGGCGTATGAGATTTCACAGACGAAAAAATCACAGCTGAAATATGCCCGGGAACTGCTTGAGCACGGCATGTATGCCGAAGCGCGGAAAATCTTCTCGGAGTATCCTGCCGATCCTGTCGCGGGCGGTTATGCGCTCATGTGCGATGTCAAGATGAAATCCAACGGCTATGAGACCAAACTCGCGAAATATATTTCAATGTTTCCCTATTCCGGACTCGTTCCGCAGCTCCGATATGAATATGCATTGAACCTCTTCGATGAAGCCGACTATAAAGCCGCTTCGGCGGAATTTGCATCTGTCAATCTTTCAGGACTTTACAGGAACCAGCTTGCGGCATACACATTCAAGAAGGCATACTCGGATTTCGAAATCGGCCATGAAGAAGCCGCATTGCAGGGCTTTATGAAAGTGTCCGGAATGAAGAAAAACGACTACCAGGCACCGGCCGCTTATTCCATTGCATATATATGGTACGAAAGGGAGAAGTTCAGCGAAGCCATGAATTGGTTCGAAAAGTCTGAAAAGGACCCTCGTTTTGCCGACGTCTCTTCCTATTATATAATGGAGTGCCGTTTCATGAACAAGGACTACCGTTATGTTACTGACAATGCTGCCAAGATGTATGCTTCCGTGCCGGAAGAACGTCGTCCGCACCTTGCCCGCATAATCTCGGAATCCTATCTGGTACAGGGAGATGCGGAATCCGCGAAAAAATACTATGACAGGACCGACGTGGTAGCGGGAAAGACCAGGAAGGACTATTTCTATGCGGGCTCATTGTTGTATGCGCTGGAAGATTTCAAGGGCGCTGTCGACAATTACAGCCTAATGACCGACCGCACCGACTCTCTCGGCCAAATCGCCAACTACCAGATGGGTTACAGCTATATCCGGACCAAGAACAAGGTTGCGGCAATGCAGGCCTTCAAGGATGCCTCAGCCGGCAGCTATGACAAAGCAATTCAGGAAGATGCGTATTTCAATTACGCCAAACTGGCATTTGACCTGAACAATGACCCGTCCGTGTTCGACAGCTACATCAGCACATATCCGAGCAAGGCCAAAGGTGACAAGATTTACAGCTATATCGCCCTTGCAGCATTGTATAACCATGATTATGCCGGTGCGGTAGAAGCTTACGACAAGATAGACGTCCTGGATGAGGACATGAAGAACAACTACATCAAGGCCAACTATCTGCGTGCTGACCAGCTCATTGAAGCGGGCTCATATCGAAAGGCGGTGCCGTGCCTGAAGGCGGCTGCGTATTATTCCGACAAGCGTTCTGCCTTCAACCAACTCTCCCGTTACTGGCTCGCCGAAAGCTTATACAGGTCCGACGACTATGCCGGAGCGGCGGAAGGATATAAGGTATTGTACAATGCATCAGCACTTTACGGCCGTCAGGAAGGCGGACTTCTCCCTTATGACGTGGCATATTGCTACTATAAATCGGGAGATTATGCGAGTGCGGAGAAATGGTTCGACATCTATCTTCAATCCGGAGACAAGAAAGGACGCAGGGACGCATTGACCAGAAAAGGAGATACCTATTTCATCCGCAAGGACTATCCTGCGGCGATCAAGTCTTATGAAACCGTCATCGCGGAATATCCTCAGCTGGATGACCTTTATCCATATTACCAGGCCGGACTCTCTTATGCATTGACAGACAAGCAGAAAGAAGAAGCGGAGCTGCTTGCGGCGACATTGTCGGCACCGGTTTCGGCCGCATTCTGGTGCGAGACGGAATATGAACTCGGACGCGCTTACATGCATATCGGCAGCAATGCGCAGGCCTCGCAGGTTTTCGCGCGTATCGCAGATGAAGGCCGCGACTCGACTTACCGCGCCCGCGCGCTTATCGGCCTGGGCATGATTTCGGCCAATGAATCCCAATATGACCAGGCATTGGACTACTATAAGAAAGTGGTTTCGGAAATGCCGACTTCGGAGTATTCGGAGGATGCCCTGCGTGCCATCGAGGCCATTTACCAGACACGGCAGGAGCCGGAACAATATTTCGCTTACCTCAAGACATTGTCCGGAAAACAGGCGTCCGAAGAGGATAGGGAAAGCATTTTCTTCAATGCCGCCGAGCAGATTTTCCTGGCGGAGAACTATCAGAAAGCCATTACCTCGTTGCAGGCATACATTGACGAATATCCTCAGGGTACTGATGTGAATCTGGCGGAATTCTATATGGCTGAATCATATAAGAACATCGGAAAGAAGGAGCAGGCATGTGACTGGTACAGGAAGGTGATTGAAAGCGGCGAGGGCTCTTTCGTCGAGGCTTCTTCACTGAATTTCGCGAAGCTGTCATATAGCCTGGAGCGTTACAAGGATGCGTATGCAGGGTATGAATCGCTGCTTGCCAATGCCAAGATCGAGAAAAACAAGCATACTGCCATCGTCGGAATGATGAATTCCGCATATTCGGGAAAAGACTGGCAGTCAGCCATTTCCAGTGCTGCGCAGGTGGCAGCCGACAATCGCAGCGACAAGGATGACGTCCGCAGGGCCAAATATGTGGAAGCCAAGTCGTTGCTTGCCACGAGCCAGCGTGAGAAGGCATTCACGATACTCAAGTCACTTTCCTCTGAAACGGCTACGCCGGAGGGCGCCGAGGCTGCATACCTCATAATCCAGGACAGCTATGACCGGGGCAAGTTCGAGGAAGTGGAGACATTGGTATATAAACTCTCGGATTCCGGTACGAACCAGACATATTGGCTTGCGAAGGCGTTCATTGCGCTTGGTGACTCATTCGCCGAGAGGGGCGAGATGAAGCAGGCGAAGGCCACGTTTGAGAGCATCCGGGACGGCTATACGCCTGAAGGAAAGGCTGACGAGGTCCTTGACAATGTGAACATGCGTCTGCGCAAAATCGAGGAAAGAGGAGAGTAATTTATTCTGAATCAATATGAAAAAGATATATCTTTCAGCAGTATTTTTCATTGCGTTGTCGGCCGGGGCACAGAACCTTAACCCGACAGTTTCGGTAACCAGGGATTACGAGGGAAAACTTATGGAGGTACACAAGCCGTCCATGGCCATGTTCGTGCCGGATTCCCTGCACAGATTCGATCTGGATTTCGATTATTCCGTTTTCGCGAATCCGTACAAGGGAGCATACGATTTCAAGCCGTACGTGCTGGAAATGCGTCCGGATGCGGAACCATATTCAGGCAGGAAACTGTATCTGAAGGCGGGTGCGGGATATCAGCTCAGGCCAATGCTGGACTTCGTGTGGGAGCCGCAGCTGAAAACCCCGAAATTCAAGATGGACGTTTATGCGTCGCATCATTCGTATATCGGTGATTATAAGAACATTGAGCTGAATTCTGACAATAAGCTCGTGAGTATGGGCAATGCCGGTAATGGTTATGATATGTATTCCAATGCCGGAATAAACGGGCAGGCGGACTTGAATAAGGCGAAGTTGTCTTTCGATGCTGGCTATGTAGGGATTCATACGAAATTCGGAGGCAATGCGACCGGTTACAATGCTGCTGAAGCAGGCTTTCGTGCAAAGTCGGAGAATGATGCCGATACCTATTTCTATTACGATGTGGACTTTAGGTATCATGGTGCAAATCAGGGTATTGGCGAAGGCGTTGCTGCGGGAGGCCGCTCGCTGAGAATGAATGACATAGATTTCAATGTGACGTTGGGGCCTGTGATGCATCAGTATCATAGCATCGTGGCGGATTTCGGCGTGGGGCTGTCGTATTACCGCGGGGCGTTGGCGACCGATGTGGGGACGGCTTACATTACTCCGAAATATGTGCTGAACAAGAACCGCTGGCGCCTCCATGCCGGACCGAAATTCAGTTTCAATATCAGTGACAGGGATGGTGCGGATGCGCTCAATACCAATAAAGGTATTCTCATTTATCCGGATGTGTATATCGGATTTGAGGCGGTACGGAACTATATGAACCTGTATTTCAAGGCTGAGGGCGGCGATTACAGGAATCCGTACAAGGACATGAAGGAGAAGTTTCATTTCCTGCTTCCGTATTCCAAGATGTCCAATAATTCAGTGATGCAGGCTGATTTCGCGCTCGGTTTCAACGGCAATATCAGCAGCCGTTTCCGTTATGATGTCCGTGCCGGTTTCAGAAGTTTCGAGGCAATGCCGTTCGATGTCGTGCTGGGAGATACGTCTTATAGCCCACATCAGTATTCGACTTGGTGGGATTATTATGACGGTACTGCCGTGTACTCGGAAATCCGACTTCAGTGGGAGTCGAAGGACTTCGTCCTGGATTCCAGGTTCAGTGTCAATGATACCAGATTGAAGAATCGTAAAAATGTGGATTATCTGTGTTTCGAGCCGGCAAAATTCAGTGGGTTCGTTTCCGGAAAATATAATTGGAAGAAGAGGATTTTCGCCGGTATTTCGGCGGAGTTCGCTTCAAAGCGTGACGGAAGAATGACGCTGATATATAACGATGCTGCCGGTATGCCCGATATTACTTTCTCTGCTGCGCGCATACCTGGCTGGATGAATCTCGGCGTTTATGCGGAGTTCGCATTTACCAGAAAATTGTCGTTCTGGCTTCGCGGTGACAACTTGCTCAATGCAGATATCCAGCGCGTTCCGCTATATACCGAAGGCGGAATCGGCGCCACCGCCGGAATTTGCCTGAATCTATAATTTTTACTATATTTGTAGGCTTATATTTAGCTCCGGCAAGTTACCAAACTTGCGTAAATTGAGAGATAACAATTAAATTTATTAGGATGGAAGAGAATGATAAGATGCGCGAAGCCGAAGAACAGTATTCGGCGGGCAGTATCCAGGTCCTTGAAGGACTTGAGGCTGTAAGGAAAAGGCCATCAATGTATATTGGAGACGTCGGCGTGCGAGGTCTTCATCATCTTGTATATGAGGTCGTTGACAACAGTATTGACGAGGCCATGGCCGGATACTGTGACCATATCGAAGTCACCATAACAGAAAATAATTCTATCCGTGTCCAGGATAACGGTCGAGGCATCCCTACCGGAATGCACCCGAAAGAACACAGGTCTGCGCTTGAAGTCGTACTCACCGTGCTCCATGCCGGCGGTAAATTCAGCAAGGACAGCTACAAGGTCTCCGGAGGTCTCCACGGTGTCGGTGTATCCTGCGTCAACGCATTGTCCGACAGCCTTATAGCTGAAGTCCACAGAGAAGGCAAGATCTATGAGCAGAAATATTCCAAGGGCAAGCCGATTACATCGGTTGAGGTTATCGGCGAGTGCAATGACACCGGAACCATCATCACTTTCCATCCTGACCCGGAAATCTTCACTGTCACCACTATCTATGATTACGACACTCTTGCCAAGAGAATGCGTGAACTCGCCTTCCTGAACAAGGGAATCAAGATAACATTGACCGACAAGAGGACGCTCATTGACGAGTACAAGACCGATGAGAACGGAAATTACAGTCCTACAGGAAAGCAGGTCTACAAGAGTGATGTCTTCTATTCACAGGAAGGTCTGAAAGAATTCATCAAATATCTGGATGCAAGCTCTGAAGAACTTATCCCTGAGCCGGTTTGCGTTACATCTGACAAGATTATCCCTATCGACATTGCACTCCAGTACAATACCGGATATAAAGAGACGATTCTCTCTTATGTGAACAATATCCACACTATCGAGGGCGGTACACACCTTCAGGGTTTCAAGATGGGACTTTCCCGCTCCCTCCGAAACTATGCTGACAAGAACAAGCTTCTGGAGAAGGTGAAGGTGGAACTCTCACAGGAAGACTTCCGTGAAGGTCTTACGGCGGTCGTTTCAGTGAAAGTGGCTGAGCCTCAGTTCGAAGGACAGACGAAGACCAAGCTCGGAAACAGCGAGGTGACATCTGTCGTATCGCAGGCTACATCCGCCGCAATGGACCAGTACCTGGAAGAGAATCCTAAATATGCCAAGATCATCATCGAGAAGGTGATCCTCGCAGCTACTGCCAGGACAGCTGCCCGCAAGGCACGTGAAATGGTGCAGCGCAAGACCGTCATGTCCGGTGCAGGTATGCCTGGCAAGCTTGCAGACTGCTCCGAACGTAATCCTGAGCAATGCGAATTGTTCCTCGTCGAGGGAGATTCCGCAGGCGGTACCGCCAAGCAGGGCCGTGACCGCCGTATCCAGGCCATTCTTCCGTTGAGAGGTAAGATCCTTAACGTGGAGAAAGCCGCGGAAGACCGTGCATTCGACAGCGAGGAAATCCGTAACATCTACACGGCGCTCGGCGTGACCGTGGCACAGGAAGACGAGAACGGCGAGAAGAGAATGGACCTCAGCAAGTTGCGTTACCACAAGGTCATCATCATGACCGATGCCGATGTCGACGGTAGCCATATCGCGACATTGATCCTCACATTCTTCTTCAGATATATGCTTGACCTTATCAGGAACGGCTATGTATATCTTGCGACCCCGCCGCTTTATCTCGTGAAGAAGGGCAAGGAAGAAATCTACTGCTGGACAGATGCACAGCGTGCGGAAGCTACCCAGAAACTGGGCAAGGGCTCCGACAAGGGTGTCACCGTACAGCGTTATAAAGGTCTTGGTGAGATGAGCGAGCACCAGCTTTGGGACACCACAATGGATCCGTCCAAGAGAAGGCTCCGCCGTATCACCATCGACAATGCCGCTGAGGCGGAGAGGACATTCTCAATGCTGATGGGCGACGATGTTCCGCCACGCAGGCAGTTCATTGAGGAAAATGCCCATTACGCGAACATTGACGCATAGAAATTTTCTAAAATCTAGACAATATGTTAGACATTTTTGACAGAATTGAAAGAGACTCAGGCGGCCCTATCGGCCAGTATTTCAGCCAGGCTTACGGTTATTACATGTATCCACGTCTGGAGGGAGAGCTCGGACCTCACATGATTTTCAACGGAGCAGAGGTCCTGAACTGGAGCCTGAACAACTACCTCGGACTTGCAAATCATCCGGAGGTGCGCAAGGCAGATGCTGAAGCTGCGGCTAAATGGGGCCTTGCATATCCTATGGGCGCCAGAATGCTGTCGGGCAATACCAGATACCACGAGAAACTTGAGAAGATGTTCGCGGAGTTCGAGAAGAAGGAAGATGCCTTCCTCTACAACTTCGGATATCAGGGAATCGTTTCCACAATCGACGCTCTTACTGCACGTCACGACGTAATCGTATATGACGCAGAGTGCCATGCTTGTCTGCTCGACGGTATCCGTCTGCATATCGGCAGCAAATACAAATATCGTCACAACAATATCGAGGATTGTGAGAAAGTTCTCGCACGTGCGTGTGAAGAGGCTGATGCAAACGGCGGTGGCGTTCTCCTTATTACAGAGGGCGTTTACGGTATGACCGGTGCGCTCGGTATCCTCGACAAGATCGCTGCCCTCAAGAAGAAATACAACTTCCGTTTCATGATTGACGATGCACACGGATTCGGACTTCTCGGCGAGCACGGACGCGGAACTTCAGAGGCACTCCACTGCATGGACGCGGTTGACCTTTATATCGGTGCATTCGCCAAGTCAATGGCTTCCATCGGCGGATTCGTTGCAGGTCCTCACAAGATCATCAACTATCTCCGTGCGAACATGCGCTCGCAGATGTATGCCAAATCTCTTCCTATGCCGCTTGTTATCGGCAATACCAAACGTCTGGAAATCATCATGTCTCCTGAAGGCGATGAACTCCGCAAGAAGTGCTGGGCCATTACCCATGCTATCCAGGACGGCTTCAGGAAAGAGGGCTTCGATATCGGTGAGGCTGAGGCTTGCGTGACCCCTGTACATATCAAGGGCGGTGTAGCCCAGGCTACCAAGATGGCCAAGGACCTCCGTGAGAACTACAAGATTTTCTGCTCTATGGTCGTCTATCCGGTCATTCCTAAGGGCATGGTAATCTTCCGTATCGTCAGCACCGCTGCGCATACCATGGAAGATGTCGAATACACGCTCAAGGCATTCAAGGAAATCAAGGCCAAGCTTGATGCAGGTGCATACGATGGAGATGATATCGCTGCGATGACTGTGGAATAATAGTGAAACATATTATTGTTCAACTATGAACAAGACTTACTTTAAAGATAAAGTAATAATCATTACAGGAGCCAGCTCGGGAATCGGGTTGGCTTCTGCCAGATTATTCGGAAACTGTGGCGCGAAGGTCGTCATGGCTGCCAGACACCTGGACAAACTGCAGGCGGAAGTGCCTTCCGTGAGTGCTGATCCTGACAATGTCCTCTGCGTCAAGACCGACGTCAGCAAGGAAGAAGATTGCAAGATGTTGATCAACAAAGCGGTGGAGAAATTCGGCAGGATCGATATCCTGGTGAACAATGCCGGTATTTCCATGCGTGCGATGTTCAAGGACCTGGATCTGTCGGTGATAAAATCCCTCATGGACGTAAACTTCTGGGGTACAGTGTTTTGCACCAAATATGCGCTGCCTTATCTGCTCCATTCGAAAGGGTCTGTCGTCGGCGTCATTTCTATTGCCGGCTATTCAGCCTTGCCCGCAAGGACCGGTTACTCCTCATCCAAATATGCCATCCGCGGCTTCCTGGACACGATCCGTATCGAGCATCTGAAAGATGGTCTGAATGTTCTGGTATTTGCACCAGGATATACGGCATCCAATGTCCGCAATGCAGCATTGACCGCTGACGGCTCCGCCCAAGGTGAGACACCTCTCGACGAGGGCAAGCTGATGAGTGCAGAGGAATGTGCCGAGCATCTTGCCAAGGCATTGGCCAAGCGCAAATCAGAGGTCATCCTTACCGGATTGGGAAAAGCTACCGTGCTGGCACACAGGTTGTTCCCGCGGCTTACGGATAAGATGACCTATAAATTCATTGCAAGAGAAAAAGACAGTCCGTTTAAATAATTTCTGGATATGGCAAAGACCGGAATACCTCGCGACCCGAGAATTTACTTTTCGCTGTTCGTCCTGTTCGTTCTGCTTCTTCTGATGATGCCGAGAACGGGGAAATTCAATTATGACTACAAGAAAGGCTCTCCGTGGGCCTATGAAACTCTGGTCTCGCAGATTGATTTTCCTGTATTGAAAACGCAGGAACAAATCCAGTCGGAGAAAGACGCGGCAGGGTACAGCATTGTCCCTTACTATAAGTTTTCAGCCAGCGCGGCGCAGGACGTGATGCGTGAGGCTGAGGGACTTAACTATGGACAATACTCGTACATGAGGCCGAAAGTCATTGCCGTATTGTCGGAAATCTACAAGAGGGGAGTGATGGCGGACGAGGTCTCCGGAAAGGAGGAAAACATTGCCTCGGACGAAATCATTTTTGTGCAGAAGGACAAGCGTGCGACGAAGCTTCCGGCTTCGGACGTCTATACCGTGAGCGGGGCTAAAGCTGCACTCTTGTCAGAAATGTCGCGCGCGTTTCCAGACGTGCTGACGGATTCAGTAATGACGGCGTGCGGGGTCGATGATGTCATTCTTCCGGACCTTTTCTATGACAAGGAAACCACCGACCTGGTCCATGCCGAAACGGTGGATTTCATATCCCCGACACAGGGCTTCGTCAATGCCGGCCAGCTGATCGTGACGAAGGGCGAGATCGTTACCGCCGAGATTGCGCAGCTGCTGGATTCGTACAAGGCTGAATATGAGGAGAGTCTGGGCTACAACGGCCCGCGTGCGTTCCTCTGGATCGGCAATGCCCTCATTTCGTTGGCTCTGGTACTCATCCTGTTCCTGTCGATATTCTACACGAACCCGGACATCTTCCGCCAGACGAACAAGTACATATATCTGCTGTTCATCTTCATGTTCACGGCATTCGCGGCATTCGTCACCGACAAGGTGAACCCGTCATTGCTGTACATGATACCATTCTCATTGGCAGCACTTTATCTGCTGGCGTTCTTCAGAAAGAGGGTGGTGCTGCCGGTTTATGTGGTGTCGCTTATGCCGCTGCTTATCTTCGCGCACAACGGCGTGGAACTTTTCCTGCTCTACCTCGTATCGGGCGTCGTGACAATGTATGTCTTCGATTTCTTCAACCGAAGCTGGAAACAGTTCGTGACGGCTATTATCGTGTTCGGCAGCCTTTTCCTGACCTTTGTCGGATTCAGGCTTATCAATGACGGCAATGCGTTCAGCGACCCGTGGCTCGTCCTTTACCTGTTCCTCGGTTCAATGCTTTCGGTTGCCGGATATCCGCTCATCTATCTGATGGAGAAGATTTTCGGCCTGGTTTCCAATTCCCGCCTGCAGGAATTGTGCGACCCTAACAACAAGCTGCTGAGGATATTGGCGCAGAAGGCGCCGGGAACATTCCAGCATTCGCTCCAGGTCATGAACCTCGCTGACGCCGCCGCCAGAAGCATCGAAGCCAATGTCCTCCTGGTACGCGCCGGGGCAATGTATCACGACATCGGAAAGACCGTGAATCCTCAATGCTTTGTCGAGAATGAAAGTGTGGGCGCCAAGTTCCACGACGGCCTTACCCCCAAGGAAAGTGCGGAGATGATTATACGACATGTGTCCGACGGAATGGCGCTGGCTGTCAAGTACAAGATTCCGCAGGTGGTGAGCGATTTCATCCTGACACATCACGGAACGACCTGTACGGCATTCTTCTATAACAAGTTTATCGAGGAAGGCGGAAACCCGGAAGATGCCAAGTCGTTCTATTACAATGGAAAACGTCCGTGGACAAGAGAGCAGGCGATAGTGATGATCTGTGATACGATAGAGGCCGCCTCCAGAACATTGAAAGACAATTCACCGGAAACTTTCGACAAGTTCGTCGAAAATATCGTCGCAGGTAAGATCAATGCCGGTCAGCTGGACAATTCCGAAATTTCATTCAAGGAAATCAGCCGTATCAAGTCCGTGCTCAAATCTTATCTGGGCCAGATATATCATGACAGGGTGGTTTATCCCAAGTAGGTGTTCCGCACTTGCGTAACTTGAATTATTTCATTATTTTTGCAAGCTAAACCGGAAATCGGAAAAATATAAAAAACATATCATAGAAATGAACATTGTAAAAAACCAGATTGATGAGCTTAATCTTCAGCTCACTGTCACAGTAGCTCACGACGATTACGCTGAAATCGAGAAGAAGGAACTGCAGAAATGCAAACGTACAGCCGAGTTCAAAGGCTTCAGAAAAGGTATGGTTCCTATGTCTCTCATCCAGAGAGTTTACGGAGAGCGTGTACTTGGCGAGTCTGTGAACCACGTCCTTTCAGAGGCTATCAACAATTTCATCAAAGAGAACAATATCAAGATGGTAGGCGAGGCTCTTCCTAGCGAGGACCAGCCGGAAATCGAGTGGAAGTCAGGCAATGATTTCACATTCAAGTTCGACATCGCCACAACATCTGAGGTAAACTTCGAGCTTGGCAAGGATGACAAGGTCGCATATTACGAAATCGAGGTTTCTGACGAGGCCAAGAAAGAAATGAAGGATAACCTCCTCCGTCAGTTCGGTTCACTTGCCGACGCTGCCGAGGCCAAGGAGGATGACTTCGTTATCGTAGACTTCTCACAGGAAGGCAAGACCGTTGAGGGCTCTTATGTGGGCGTGAAGAACGTAGAGGGCGAGGCTAAGAAATCATTCCTCGGCGCAAAGGCCGGCGACCAGTTCGATGTCAATGTCAATGAGGCATTTACAAACGAGTCTGACCGTGCTTACATGCTGAAGGTGAAGAAAGAGGAGCTTGCAGGCCTGAATCCGGAATTCCACGTTACCGTGAAGGAAGTGAAGACATTTGCTCCGGCAGAGGAGAACCAGGAGACTTACGACAAGATCTTCGGTGAGGACAAGGTTCACAATGCAGAGGAGTTCGACAAGGCTATCGTAGCCAGACTTGAGGAGAACTACAAGCAGGAGTCTGACTACAAGCTTTCCAAGGACCTCAGGGAGTTCCTCGTGAAGAAGGCTGACATCAAGCTTCCGGAAGAGTTCCTCAAGAGATGGCTGTTCCATATCAATGAGGGCAAGTTCACCAAAGAGGATATCGAGAAAGAGGCACCTGCGTTCTTCGAGGATTTCCGTTGGCAGATGGTCCGTGGCTATCTGATGGACAAATTCGGTCTGAAGATCGAGGAGAAGGACGTTCAGGAGGCTGCTGAAGCTTATGTAGCTTACCAGTATGCGGCATACGGCATGGGCAATGTTCCTGATTCCATCATCAAAGACAGCGTAGGCCGTGTACTTCAGGATGAGAACACCAGCCGCCGCATCATCGAGAATGTAGAGACAACCAAGGCTGTAGAGGCTGTGAAAGGTGCAGTTACTCTCAAGAAATCCAAGGTTTCCGTTGAAAAATTCCGTACTCTGTAATTTATGGGCAGAAACAACGAATTCAATAAATTTGCAAGTATGGGTCGTGGAATCAGTTCCATGACCCTTCATCGTTATGAGTCTGCCGTGGACTCATATATCAATCCTACCATTATCGAGGAGCGCAAGCTCAATGTCGCTTCCATGGATGTGTTCAGCCGTCTGATGATGGACCGTATCATATTTCTGGGCGTTCCTATTGATGATGATGTGGCCAATATCATTCAGGCACAGCTGCTTTTCCTCGCTTCGAACGACAGCGCTGCCGATATTTCGTTGTATCTGAATACCCCTGGCGGACAGGTTTCTTCCGGTCTTGCCATCTATGATACCATGCAGCTCGTGGAACCTGATGTCGCTACCATCTGTACAGGTATGGCCGCATCTATGGGTTCCGTATTGCTCTGCGCAGGTGCTGCCGGCAAGAGATCTGCCCTTCCTCATAGCCGCGTGCTGATTCACCAGCCGCTCGGCGGAGCGCAGGGACAGGCTTCGGACATCATCATTGCCGCCAAGGAAATCGAGAAGACACGTACTGAATTGTGCAGCATCATTGCGGAGCACACCGGCCAGTCTTTCGAGCGTATTCTTGCGGATGCCGACAGGGATTTCTGGATGACTGCCCAGGAGGCGAAGGATTACGGTATGGTGGATGAGATTCTTACCAAAAAGAAGAAGTAAAAGTGGCAGAGAAGAAGAAAACTATCAAGCATTGCATGTTCTGCGGTCGTCCGGAGAATGAGGTTCCGTTCATGCTTTCAGGCCTGGACGGTTCGTACATCTGCAGCGACTGCGTGAAGATGGCTGCTGACTATCTGAAGGAAATCGAGGTCCAGAAAGCTGAAGAAGAGTCTTCCGCAAGGATTGAGAAACTCCAGAAACCTAAGGAAATCAAAGCGTTTCTGGACCAGTATGTCATCGGTCAGGACAGGGCGAAGAAACTGCTTTCTGTAGCGGTATACAATCATTACAAACGCATTAACCATAACCTTGCGGACAAGGCTGATGACGGCGTGGAGCTGGAGAAGTCCAATATCCTTCTTGTCGGCCCTACAGGTACGGGCAAGACATTGCTGGCCAAGTCAATAGCCAGGTTGCTGCAAGTTCCGTTCACGATTGTGGACGCGACCGTGCTTACCCAGGCTGGTTATGTGGGCGAGGATGTGGAGAGCTTGCTTTCCCGTCTTCTCCAGGAGGCGGATTATGATTTGGCGAAAGCGGAAAGAGGCATTGTCTTCATTGATGAAATCGACAAGATTGCCCGCAAGGGAGACAACCCGTCGATTACCCGCGACGTTTCAGGAGAGGGCGTGCAGCAGGCATTGCTGAAACTTCTGGAAGGAAGTGTCGTCAATGTTCCTCCGCAGGGAGGCCGCAAGCATCCGGAGCAGGAGTTCATTCATGTCAATACCCAGAACATCCTGTTCATCTGCGGCGGTGCCTTCGAGGGAATCGAGCGTCGTATCGCACAGCGTCTCAATACCCAGGTGATCGGTTTCACGGCATCGGAAAAGCAGAAAGTGGACAAGAACAATCTCCTTCGCTATGTGGCTGCCGAGGACCTGAAAGCCTATGGCCTTATCCCGGAAATCATCGGACGTCTGCCTGTCGTGACATATCTTGACAGCCTGGACAAGGATTCGCTTCTCCGTATTCTTACCGAGCCTAAGAATGCCATCCTTAAGCAGTACGAGAAGATGTTCGAGATGGACGGCATCAAGCTGATAATCGAGGATGGAGTCAAGGAACTCATCGTGGACACTGCCATCAAGAACAAGCTTGGCGCCCGCGGTCTCCGTTCCATCTGTGAGAAGATTTTCGACGATGCCATGTTCGATGCTCCGTCATCACGCCGGAAGACCTTCACCGTGACCCTGGCCTACGCTCAGGAACATCTGAAAGATGAGGCTGTGGAGCGTAAGTCCTTGTAAATTACTATATTAAGCAAAATCAGAGTTGGCGTTTCGCTAACTCTGATTTTGTTTATATTGCTGATAACCAGCATTTTATGCACCACGCCAAAAAATCTACGCTCCACTCCACATGTATCGTCGCGAAAAAAGTTTACCCATAAAGTAAAATCTTTTCGGGACCACACTACAGATTCGCGGTCCGCGCTGCTGCAATTCCGGCAGCCTCGGCGAAATCCTCACCTGAAGAAGCGTAGATGATTCCACGTGAAGAATTTATCAGCAGGCCGCCCTGGGCATTGGCACCATGGGCAATGACCTCTTCGGCTGAACCGCCCTGTGCGCCTACTCCAGGGACAAGGAAGAAATTGTCCGGGCAGAACTTGCGGATTTCGGCCAGCTTGTCAGCCTTGGTCGCACCTACCACGAACATCATGTTGTCAGGTGTGGAAATGGACATCATTTTCTCCATAACTACCTGGTAGAGAGGTTTTCCGCCCTGCTCCGCCATCTGGAAATCGGCAGAAGACTTGTTGGAGGACAGGGCCACCACTATGGCGAACTTGCCAGGATATTCGAGGAACGGAGTGACGGTTTCGCTTCCCATATAAGGAGAAATGGTCACCGCATCGAAATCCATCGTCTCGAAAAACGTCTTTGCGTACATCTTGGCGGTGTTTCCTATATCGCCGCGCTTGGCATCGGCTATAAGGAACTGCTCAGGGTAGTTTGCGCGGATATAATCCACGGTTTTCTCCAGCGCCAGCATACCGTCCTTGCCGTAGCACTCGTAGAACGCGAGGTTCGGTTTATATGCGATGCAATGTGGGGTAGTCGCATCCACTATGGCCTTGTTGAACTCATAAAGGGAACGGGAAGTTCCGCGGAGCATCTCTCCCTTAACTGCTATTTCACCTTCGTGTGCCAGCTTCTGGATATGTGCCGGCATCTTGCTGAAATCAGTGTCCAGACCGACGCAAAGCATTGATTTCTTGGCCTGTATCTGGCTGTATAAATCTTTTGTATTCATATTAGAGATAATCTTCGAAATACATTGTAACCTTGTCCATCAGGTGGATGCGGTCCTTGCCCAGTACATTGTGCTCTGCACAAGGGTAAGGGAAGTAATCTACCTGGACATTGTTCTTTATACACTCGCGGATGAAGCTGAGGCTGTGCTCCCAAACGACGGTATTGTCGATGGCGCCCTGGCAGATCAGCAGCTTGCCTTTCAGGTCTTTGGCCTTGTTGATCAGGCTTGTCTGCGCGAATCCTTCAGGGTTGGTGTCCATGGTGCTCATATAGCGCTCGCCATACATTACCTCGTACCATTTCCAGTCGATGACAGGACCGCCTGCGACTCCGACCTTGAATACTTCAGGATAATTTGTCATCAATGAAATCGTCATGAATCCGCCGTAGCTCCAGCCATGTACGCCGATACGCTCCTTGTCCACGTAAGGGAGAGTCATGAGCTCGCTCAATCCTGCCATCTGGTCAGCCATCTCGCACTGTCCTGCATAGTTGTGTATGGCTTTCTCGTACTCTGCTCCATGACATTCCGTACCACGGTTGTCCTGAACGTAGACGATGTAGCCGCGCTGTGCCATATACATTTCCCAGAGTCTTATCTGACCCAGCCAGCTGTCGTTGACCATCTGTGAATGAGGGCCACCATATACATAGAGCACGACCGGATATTTCTTTGTCGGATCGAAATTCACAGGGAGATAAAGCCTGTACCAGTTCTCGAACTTGCCGTCGGCGCTTCTGACTGTTCCCATGCTTACCTCGCCAGTCGCATAATCCTTCAGCGGATCTTCAGCGGTGAACAATGTCCTGGAAACCTTGCCGTCAGCAGAAGCTACCTTAACCACGCGTGGAACATTGAAACTGCTGTAAGTGTCTATGAACCAGGTGCCTTCAGCATTGAACTGAACATTGTGCCAACCCTCTTCCGGCGTCAGCCTTGTCGGCGTGCCGAATTTTACGGCGCCTTTGCGGGAGACATTGACATTGATGCTGAACAGCTGCTTTTCGGCAGGGGAGACCTCGGAGGAGGTGTAGAATATTTTCTCGCCGTTTTCCGCTACGAACTCGACGTCGGCGGCGACCTTCGTGATGCGGTCAATGTTGCCGAGCGTGTCGCAGAGGTAGAGGCTCTTGTAGCCGTCGCGGTTGTCGGTGCGGTAGATGAATTTGCCGGTAAAGCCGAACCAATGCAGAGGCTCGGACGGCTCCACCCACTTTTCATTGTCCTCAGTCAGGATGGTTTTCTCGAATTTTCCGTCGGAAGCCCTGTACATGTTCAGTCTCATGTGCTTCTGGGTGCGGTCCAGAACCTGGATGAAGATGTGGTGGCAGTCTGGTGACCAGGTGACATTGGTCAGATACTGGTCATATCCGAAGTCGTCAGCCTGGAGATAAATGGTGGAGTTCTCCGCCAGGTTGTACACGCCGACCCTCACGTTTTCGGAAGTCATGCCGTTCATCGGATATTTGATGTTCACCAATGAACCTGTACGGGTGTTGATGTCCAGCAGCGGGAAATCCGTCACCAAAGTCTCGTCTTTCCTGTAAAAAGCAATGCTGCGTCCGTCCGGAGCCCAGAAAATGCCGTTTTTGATGCCGAATTCGTTGCGGCTCACGGTTTGTCCGTATGTGATGTTCCCGTTTTCGCTCTCCGCGATAAGGTATTTGTGCTTGCGCTGGTCAATGTACCAGAGGCTCTTGCCCGAAGTGTATGCGAAAGCCGGAGCCGTTCCGACAGCCCTGTTTCCCGGCATTGCCACAGACCTTTCCATCGCTGCATTGTTGGGAGTCACGTTGTCGGCATCTTCCGGCAGTTCTTTCCTCAGATAATCGCCCGCGCGGCCGGAGAACTTGCCGTAAATCTCGTCCTCCTCGATGTCATTGCCTGTTACTGCATCGAAGAGCTGCGTCTTGCCGTCCTTCCTGTATACCAATGAGTTAGGACCGAACCATGTGGCGTAGAACCTTTCCGGAATCAGGTCGCCCGAATAGACGGCCTGGCCCATGGTCATCATTTTGCCGTTGTTGTTGGCAGGATGAACCGCAAACTCTTTCATACCCTCTGCTTTCGGGTAGTCTGCTGCATTTACAGATACGGCGGCCATGATGCCGGCCGCCATACTTAAGGTGATAAGTTTTTTGAACATATCTATTGATTTAACAGTCATATCTACTATCCAAGGAATCCGAGCAGGATACCGGCTGCTACTGCAGAACCGATGACGCCGGCCACGTTAGGTCCCATTGCATGCATGAGAAGGTGGTTGCTCGGATCCGACTCCCTACCGACCATTTCTGATACGCGGGCACTGTCCGGAACCGCTGATACGCCGGCATTGCCGATGAGCGGATTGATCTTGTGTCCTTCACGGCAGAACAAGTTCATGAATTTCACGAACAGGACTCCGCAAATCGTCGCGATGACGAAGGAAATCAGACCAAGTACGAAAATCTTTATGGATGTGGCGGAAAGGAATTTGTCAGCCTGTGTCGAGCAACCTACTGTAAGTCCGATGAGAGTGGTGATTACGTCGATGAGCGGTCCTCTTGCCGTTTCTGCAAGACGCCTCGTTACTCCGCTCTCTTTCAGAAGGTTACCGAAGAAGAGCATACCGAGCAGCGGCAATCCTGAAGGAACGATGAATGCTGTCGTGAGGAAACCTACGATAGGGAAGATGATCTTCTCTTTCTGGCTTACCGCACGTGGAGCCGGCATGCGGATAAGACGCTCTTTCTTCGAAGTGAGCATCAGCATGATAGGTTTCTGGATTACAGGAACGAGCGCCATGTATGAATAAGCCGACACGGCGATGGCTCCCATGAGGTCCGGTGCGAGTTTCGAAGACAGGAAGATGGCTGTAGGACCGTCTGCGCCTCCGATGATACCGATGGCACCCGCCTCATTAGGCATGAAGCCCATAGACAATGCCAGCAGATATGCTCCGAAGATACCCATCTGTGCGGCTGCACCGATCAGGATAAGTCTCGGCTGCGAAATCAGGGCGGAGAAATCAGTCATTGCTCCGATGCCGAGGAAAATCAGCGGCGGATACCAACCCTGTCTTACGCCTTGATACAGAATGTTCAGGACAGAACCGTCTTCATATACTCCGATATTCAGTCCCGGGAACATCGGAATGTTGCCGATGATCATTCCGAATCCGATAGGAACGAGAAGCAGCGGCTCCCATTCCTTCACAATCGCGAGAGTAATGAAGACAATGCCTATGCCTATCATCACCAGATGCTGCCATGTCATGTTGCAGAATCCGGTAAACTCCCAGAATTGCTGTAAACTACTGATAATCTGATCCATATAGCTTATGCTATGGTTACGATTGCCGCGCCCTCAAGAACAGAATCACCCTTGGCGACATTGATCTTGGTGACAACACCTGCCCTGTCGGACTGGATTTCGTTTTCCATCTTCATAGCTTCGAGAACGGCTACCTTCTGTCCTGCTGCTACCGTATCACCCTCTTTTACAGATACTTCGATGATGACTCCAGGGAGTGGTGACGTAACCGGTCTGCCTTCTCCGGCAGGTTTTGCCACTACTGGTGCAGGAGCTGCAGCTACCGGTGTCGGAGCTGGCTTTGCAGCCGGTGCAGCTGCCTGTGGAACCGCCTGGACAGCAGGCATTTCATTTTCAATTTCTACCTTGTAGTCTACGCCGTTTACAGTTACGTCAGCGACATTGCCGGTGGTGGAATTGATGGCGATATTGTAATCGTTGCCGTTGATCTTGAATTTATATTCTTTCATGATTTCTGATTTTTAATGTTTATTTAGGAAGCTGTCTGAAATTCTGTCCCTTGCTGTTCCAGCTGCTCTGCTTCCTGTTGATTGTGAGCACGAAACTTTCATTGTCATGGACAGCGTCTTCCATATACAGGTGCAATGCCAGTGATATGGCTGCGTAGACTTCGCCGTTCATTTCCTGGTCGAGCGCCAGTCCTATGGCGGCAGCTATTTCAGGAGTAATCTTGCCGGAGGTCTTCACCTTTGCCTTGTCAGCCTTTTTGCACTCGCATTTCTCCTTCTTCTCGCCGGAAACTTTCCCGAGCAGGCTGAACAGCCACCAAAGGATGATAAGTGCACAGAAAACCACTGATACAGAGACGATTGTGAGTATGAATCCATGCTTGTCCTCATGAGCCATCTTCTGGCTTCCAGACTCAGTGACGCCATCGCCGTTCACCACTCCCGGTGAAGGTACGGCAGGATCCGGCTCCACCTCGAACACGATCTGACGCAGGTCATTGGCCGTTTTCGCAACTGATTTTCCGGCCGGAAGAGTGGTCGGGACAATGATGGAGTCCACGACTGTGCGTCCGTCGTTACTCACGAGATAGATGGTCGAACCTCTGCGGATTTCGAAGTTCACGTAGAAAGTGCCGTCACCATTGTTGCCGCTTGCGTGGAACAATGCCACCTGACGCGGACCGATTTTGGTCCTGTTGTCAGATTTGGTTATCGGGCTCTTTTTCAGATTGTTACGGTCATCAGACAGAAAACATCCGCCATAATTGACCGTACCTTGGGATTTATTGAAAATCTCAATCCACCCTGCACGGCGGCCGTAGTCGTCCATGATGCAGCTGCTGTCAGGTTCCGCCAGAACCTCGGAAATGATGAGGTCGCTGACGTTCTGCGCATGCGCCATGAAAAGTCCGCCCGCAAGGATAGTACTAATAGTCAATAATATACGTTTCATTCCCCGTAAGCTTTAGAGAGGAAGATTGTCGTGCTTCTTGGCCGGCAATGTCTGTTTCTTGCCTGCAAGCTGCTCGAGTGCGCGTATAACACGGAATCTGGTGTTCCTCGGTTCAATGATATCGTCAATGTATCCCATTTTGGCAGCCTGGTAAGGGTTGCAGAACAGGTCATTGTACTCGTTTTTCTTCTCTTCTGCGAGTTTTGCCTGCTCCTCAGGATCCTCCACGGCCTTGAGCTCTTTTCCGTAAAGAATCTGGACTGCACCGTCCGCACCCATTACTGCAATGTTCGCCGAAGGCCATGCGTAGTTGATGTCTCCGCGTATCTGCTTGCAGCTCATCACGATATGAGCACCGCCATAGGATTTTCTCAATGTTACCGTAACCTTAGGCACCGTAGCTTCTCCGTAAGCATAGAGAAGTTTCGCGCCGTTGGCAATGATGGCGCCGTATTCCTGCTGTGTTCCGCAGAGGAATCCCGGAACGTCCACCAATGTCACGATAGGAATGTTGAATGCGTCGCAGAAGCGTACGAAACGTCCGGCCTTCCTGGAAGCATTGATATCCAATACGCCAGCGAGGAATTTAGGCTGGTTGGCCACGATACCTACGCTGCGTCCGTTCATGTGCGCGAAACCTACGATGATGTTCTTCGCATAAGCCTGATGGATTTCGAAGAACTTGCCGTCATCCACAATGCTCTTGATGACATAGTACATGTCGTAAGCTTTGTTCGGATTGTCCGGGATAATCTCGTTCAATGCATCGTCAGTTCTGCTGATAGGGTCATTTGTAGGGACTTCCGGAGCTTCTTCCATATTGTTCTGCGGAATGTAGCTCAGCAGTTCCTTTATGATTCTGATGCCGTCCTCGTCATTTTCAGCAGCGAAATGTGCAACACCGCTCTTGGTGGCATGTACGCTGGCTCCTCCGAGGTCTTCTGCCGATACGGTCTCACCGGTGACGCTCTTCACGACTGCCGGACCCGTAAGGAACATGTAGGAAGTGTTCTTCACCATGATCGTGAAGTCGGTCAATGCCGGTGAGTAGACTGCTCCGCCGGCGCAAGGTCCGAAAATTCCTGAAATCTGTGGAACGACGCCTGATGAGAGGATGTTTCTTTCGAAAATTTCACCGAAACCTGCCAGGGAATTGATTCCTTCCTGGATTCTGGCTCCGCCGGAATCGTTAAGTCCGATGCATGGCACACCGTTTCGTGTGGCCATATCCATTACTTTGCAGATTTTCTGTGCCATAGCTTCGCCGAGGGAACCGCCGGATACCGTAAAGTCCTGTGCGAAGACATATACAAGTCTTCCGTCAATGGTGCCTTGTCCCGTTACTACGCCGTCACCGTCGAAGTGCTGCTTTTCCATTCCGAAATTTGTGCAGCGATGCTGGACGAACATGTCGAATTCCTCGAAACTTCCTTCGTCGAGAAGCAGAGCGATTCTCTCACGTGCCGTGAGCTTTCCTTTCTGGTGCTGAGCGTCAATGCGTTTCTGTCCTCCGCCCATAGCGGCATTGGCCCTGCGCTCAACCAGTTTCTTGATATTATCCTGCTGGATACTCATTTGTGCTGTATATAAATTAAGTTATACTCTAAATTATAATTTATTTAACTCGCAAATATAACAAATATTTCGTCCAAATGCGAATGTCGGATTTGATTGTCACGTGCACGACGCTGGCTCTCCGATATTTCGGACAATAAAAGATAGAAATGGAATATTGCTATCTTTGCATAATGAATAGAATACAAACCATATAATGTTATGATAAAATTCAGATTTCTTACCATTATTACCTGCGCTGCGGCAGCAGCATCGTGCGGTGGCAATGCGGAGCCGGATTATATCGAGAATCCGGTGGACTATGTCAGTACGCTGGTGGGCACCGAATCCACGTATGAACTCTCGACCGGCAATACCTATCCGGCAGTGGCAATGCCATGGGGCATGAACTTCTGGACCCCGCAGACCGGCAAGAACGGTGACGGATGGACCTATCAATACACTGCCACCAAAATCCGGGGCCTGAAGCAGACCCATCAGCCGAGCCCTTGGATCAATGACTATGGCGCATTCTCCATCATGCCTGTGACTACCGGTCCTGTTTACGACGAGAACAAGCGTGAAAGCTGGTTCTCACATAAAGCGGAAGTCGCCACTCCTTATTATTATAAGGTATATCTGGCAGAACATGATGTGGTGGCCGAAGTCTCTCCTTCAGAGCGCGCCGCCGCATTCCGCCTTACCTATCCGGAAAAGGAAATGTCATATCTCGTCGTGGACGGCTATGCGGGCGGATCATACGTGAAGGTGATTCCGGAAGAAAACAAGATAGTCGGCTATGTTACGAATAATCATGGCGGTGTTCCTGCCAATTTCAAGAACTGGTTCGTAATCGTGTCCGATACACCGTTCGAAATGGCGGAAACCATTGCAAATGACAAGATTACGGGACGCAATGAGACCGCTGCAGACCACGCTTTGGCCATGGTAGGCTTCCGCACGGAACGCGGCCAGAGAGTGAATCTCCAAGTCGCATCATCGTTCATCAGCATTGAACAGGCTGAACTGAACCTGCGCGAAATTGACGGAAAATCATTTGACGAAGTCAGGACCGCGTGCCGCGACCGCTGGAATCAGGCATTGGGCCGAATCAGCGTGAGCGACCCCGACATCGACAATCTGCGCACATTCTATTCGTGCCTCTACCGCTCGCTCCTTTTCCCTCGCGATTTGTCCGAGGTCAATGCCAATGGCGAGCGCGTCCACTACAGCCCGTACAACGGCGAGGTGAAGCCCGGCTACATGACGACCGACACCGGGTTCTGGGACACATTCAGAAGTCTTTTCCCTCTGATGAACCTGGTTTATCCTGACCAGAGCGTGAAGGTCCAGGAGGGTCTTGTCAATGCCTATCTGGAGAGCGGATTCCTGCCGGAGTGGGCGAGCCCGGGACATCGCGGATGCATGGTCGGAAACAATTCCGCATCAGTAGTGGCCGATGCCTATGTGAACAGCATTCGCGGCTACGATGCTGAAAAGCTCTGGGAGGCAGTCATTTCCGATGCCCACAAGGTTCATCCTGAGGTAAGTTCGACAGGCCGTCTCGGCTGGGAATATTATGACAGTCTGGGATACGTGCCTTGCAATGTCGGCATCAAGGAAAATGCGGCTCGTACTCTCGAGTATGCCTACAATGACTGGTGCATCTATATGTTCGGCAAGGCTTTGGGCAAGCCTGAGTCGGAACTGGAGCCGTACCGCAAAGCTGCATTGAACTACAGGAATCTCTATGACCCGGAATACAAGCTTATGGTCGGCAAGAATGCTGACGGGTCTTTTTCCCGTCCGTTCAGCCCTCTCAAATGGGGCGGCGACTTCACGGAAGGCAACAGCCTCCATTATACGTGGTCTGTCTTCCATGACCCTCAGGGACTCATTGACCTTATGGGAGGGGACGAGCCTTTTAGCGCGATGATGGATTCCGTGTTCAATATACCTCCTCACTTCGACGACAGCTACTACGGCTTCCCGATTCACGAGATCAGGGAGATGCAGGTCATGAACATGGGCAACTATGCGCACGGAAACCAGCCTATCCAGCACTTCATCTATCTCTACGACTGGTGCGGCCAGCCTTGGAAGGCACAGGCACGCATCCGTGAAGTCATGGACAAGTTCTACACTGCGGCCCCTGACGGATACTGCGGCGATGAGGACAACGGCCAGACATCTGCGTGGTATGTGTTCTCTGCAATGGGCTTCTATCCGGTATGCCCGGCGTCCGGTCAATTCGCAGTCGGAACGCCTCTGTTCAAGCATGTAAAGGTCAATATGCCTTCGGGCAAGTCGTTCATTGTCAATGCTCCTGAGAATTCCGATGATAATTATTATATTAGGTCAATGAAAGTGAACGGACGTGAGCAGACCAGGACCTGGCTCACATACAAGGAGCTCGCGGATGGCGCATCCGTCGACTTCGACATGTGCAGCACCCCTGTAACTGACCGTGGTACAGCGGTTTCAGACCGTCCTTACTCCTTCTCGACAGAGAGCAGGTAAGTGGCGATGTCCATAAACAATTAGCCCCGGCTGAAACTCAGTCGGGGCTAAATTGTATCGTGAAGACCGATTATTCTTCTGCCGGTTTCATCAAGCTGTAAACGTTGGTAACGTCGTCATCGTTTTCGAGGAGATCGGTGAGTTTGTTCAATGTCTCTCGCTGCTCAGGGGTCACGTCTTTAAGGTCGGTGTTAGGGATTCTCTCGAAGCCTCCGGAAACGAGCTCGTAGCCGTTGTCCTCGATGAATTTCTGGATTCCGCCGTAAGACTCGTAAGCGCCGTAGATTACGATGTTCTTCGTAATGTTCTCATCCTCATCCTCCTGCTCCTCGACGAATACCTCAGGGTCGTCATCATAGTCACAGAGAGCGAGCTGGAGCTCATCCACATCGATACCATCCTGGTCCTTGATTCTGAACACGCACTTGTGGTCGAACATGAAGCTGACGCTGCCGCTGGTTCCGAGCGTGCCGCCGCACTTTGTGAAATAGCTGCGGACATTGGCAACTGTTCTGGTATTGTTGTCTGTAGCAGTCTCTACAAGGAATGCGACACCGAACGGACCGTATCCTTCGAAGGTAACCTCCTTGAAATCACCGAGTGACTTGTCGGTAGCCTTCTTGATGGCTCTTTCGATATTGTCCTTAGGCATGTTCTCGTTTCTTGCCTCTGCGATGAGGGCGCGGAGACGAGGGTTGCCGATAACATCAGGACCGCCCTGCTTGACTGCGATTGTAATTTCCTTTCCGATTTTGGTGAACGTTTTGGCCATGTGGCCCCAACGTTTCATCTTTCTCTCTTTTCTGAACTCAAAAGCTCTTCCCATAATCTTATTTGTTTTCGATTCTGCTGATATACTTGTCGATATCGTAGCCTTCCATTGACTGAGGATACTGGTCCTTGATCTTCTTGTAGAAAGAAAGTGCCTTGGCGCTGTCACCGAGTTCCTCGCAAGCGATACCTGCCTTCAGAAGATAAGCAGCTGCGAACATGTTGTCCGATACGCCTGCAGCCTTCTCGAAGCATGAAACGGCCTCCTTGTACTTCTCAAGTCCTACATAAGCGTCGCCTTTGCATGCGATGGCCCTTGCCTTGAGAATCTCATCCTTTCCGTTGTATTTGTCAAGGTAAGAAATAGCCTCCTCATATTTTCCGAGCTGGAGTTCGCATACGCCTGCGTAGAAATAAACGGCAGTACCTGCGTAAGAACCATACTCATCAATGATCTGGCTGAAACCGAGCACATTGCCGTCGCCGTTAAGTGCGAGCTCATAGTTCTCTGCGCGGAAATTGGCCTCTGCCGGGAACATCTGCTCCGCAGCCTCTTCCTTCTGCGGCTGTGCGTAGAACTTGTGATAGCAGAGAACTGCCACACCGATCACGATGATGGCTCCGAGGCATCCCCAGATGATTTTCTTGTTCTCGTTGAAGAATTTTTCTACAGAAGATACCTTTTCTGCAACCTGCTCTTCCTGCAGTCTCTCCTGATTTTTAAGAGTTTCTTGTGACATATTTTCTTATGTTTTTATTTTCGTTCAATGCTTGACAATACAACAAGCCTACAAAATTATAAAAAATAAGCCAATCCAGCAAAGAATTTTCACCCGACTTGCAACAGAACGGGATATTATTGATTGTCAGCAGTGTATAATCCGGCCTTTACGGCATATCGGATGAGCTCCACAGTACTGGAGATTTTCAGTTTCTTGAAGATGTTTCCTTTATGCGCGTCGACAGTACGTACGGAAACATTGAGCTTGCCCGCAATCTCCTTCGACGTGAGTCCGTCGCAGCAGAGCTTCACCACTTCCATCTCCCTGCCCGTCATCTTCGGAACATCATCCATCGTCTCGATATTGCTTACGATTTCCTTTATCTGGTCCGACTCCCCGCTATCCGAAATCGCCGGCACGAGAGAAAGCAGCTTGTTCTTCACTTCCTGGTTCTTGCTGAGGATCTTGGCCTGTCTGCGCTTGATGCGTAACATCCTGTAAGTCAGCACCAGAAGGATAATCAGAAGTGCCGAAAAAAGCGACAGGCAGATCAATACCGTGAGCCTCGTCTTCGACATTTCCTGCTCATGGATCAGCCGTTCCTCCTTCTCCTTGGTCTCATATCTCACGCGGAAATCCTCCACGGCCGAATCCGCCCTGTCGTCAGCGATCTTTTCCGAAAGCTGGGTATATTCTTCCAATGTATGCAGAGCATCCTGCAGCTTTCCCAGATGCTTCTGGCAGAGCCACAATCCGCTCAATGCCTTTTTCTTCACATAGTCGCTTCCCGCCTTGGTGGCTTGTTCGCAAGCTGTCATGTAAGCTTTCTCGGCATGCTGGTACAATTCACTTTTATAATAGAGCTGTCCGAGCTGGTTCTGGCAGATGGCCATCGATGTGATATTGTTCTTCTCCTGCAGGATCGGAATCGCCTGCAGCAGACACTTTTCCGCGGCAATGTCTTCGCCCCGGGCGATCAGCACGGCTGCTTTCTGCGAAAGCCTGATTGCCTTCTTGCCCTCGCGATGGTCCTCACTGTCAAGCTTGTACGCCTCTTCCACGCAGACCAGGGCCCTGTCGCTGTGCCCCATCTACAGCCAGATGTCCGAAGCCAGTCCCAGACGGATCGCCAGCCTCTCCCGGTCGCCGCGTTCGCGCTCCATCTCTATCGCCGGAAGAATATATCCCAATGCTGTTTCCGCCTGGCCGGTAGCCAGATACAATGTCGCCAGATTGTTCATCGTGGAGCTCATACCTTGCTTGTCCTTGGCTTTCAGGTCTAGCTTGTAGACTCTTTCCATGTAGTTGATGGCCTGTCCGAACAGCCCTTTCCGCTGATAAAGGATGCCGATGTTGTTTATGCAGTCCGCCAGCAGATTGTCATCATTGCTTCTCTCGCAGAGGGGGAGCGCCATCAGGGCCATGGACAATGCGTCATCGAACTGGTTCTTGATATAATAATAGCAGGACATCATGTCATAGATGCGCGCTTCGGACTCGATGGCCTGGCTTCTTCCGTAGGTGTATTTGCCCATAAGGAGACCTTCCTCCGTTCCTTTTTCCAGAAGTTCGTTTCCTATATGTATGCGGTCGATCTTCGAAGCGTTTTCCCACTTCGAAAACAAGGTCAAAATATCATTCGCGGTCAGATTTGCGGTTGATATGATGGTCAGTATTATTATAGCCAGTCCTTTTTTCATTATCAGTCGATTAGGGGTCCGTTTAATGCAAATATAACATTTTTCTCGTACCTACGTACCAAAATTACGTATAATTACCTATTGTTTTCAATGCTCTGGTAGCCTAAATTTGCAAAAACGTTATAATGACATACGTAACCGGGACTAACCCTAAAAATCAAATTTATCATGATACCTGCAATTATTCACAAGTCAATGCGGCAGCTTACGGCATCTGTAGCTGTGCTTCTGTCGCTCGCATGCGTTTTTTCCTGCAAGAAGGAAAAAGGCGGAGGTGATGCCCTCGAAAAGATATATTTCGTGGATCCGGCATCAGCGACCATGGTCATTACCCAAGGCCGTTCCGAACAGATTCTCTATGCCACCGTTCCTGAAAAGGCAGCCGACACTGCAATTCTGGAATGGTACTCTGACGACCCGTCCATAGCGGATGTCATCAACGGTCTCGTGACTGCCGTTGCCCCGGGAAATACCGTGATTACGGCCAAATGCGGCAATGTCACAGCCACTGTCGACGTGCAGGTGGTGCCGATTCCGGTCACCAGTTTCAGCGTTCCTAAGACAATGAGCGCATACATGGACATGCCTGTGCAGATAAAATTGACATTGGAACCGGCAGAAGCCAATGCCGCGTCGCTGGAATGGAAATCGGACAACCCGGAAATCGCCGAAGTCGTCATTGAAGACGGGAAGGCTTTTGTCAATGCCAAGAAAGAAGGCGGATGCAAGATCTCGGTGTATCCTTATGGCCGTTCGGACGAGTCGAAGGAAATCGCAGTTACGGTATATCCAGCAGCCTTCAAGCTCATGAGGAGAACAATATCAGGTGAAAGCGGTTATGTGGAGATTCCGAACGAAGATTCTTTCGACATCACTGATATAGGTATGCCTTCAGAAGATGGGAAACGTTCAATTGAAATGATCAGAGTAGATGGAAGCAGCCTTCTTGAATCCTCGGTGGAGGTTTATAATGAAAATTCGGGAATCGTTTCCATAACCAAACGTCAACACAGCGAAAGTAAGATTCTTCTTATGGTCGAGGAACAGTCCGAGGCCGGAGCTGCCAAGATATCCGTCTCTCTGAAAGAGGATGACAATGTCTATACGAAAACCTTTACCATCAACAGGCAGAAGCATGATTTTACATCCGATACGAAGATTTGCCGGATGTATTCGGAAACTCCTGTTAACGACGTGGAAGAAATGGCCAGAAATGCCACTATGCAAGTGCAGATGTTTCCTGCGGTCAATGCCGTCTGGACCAGCAGCAATAAATCCGTAGCCAAGGTCGAGTCGGCATCAAGTGACGGCGTCGGATTTTCTACATGGGCGACGATAAAGACATTTGGCGAGTATGGTTCCGCTGAAATCACAGCGACCGACGAAAGCGGTGAGCATACACGTAAATTCACTGTCAAGGTATCCAAGGCTTCATTCCCGGCGGGAACGAAGATCTGTATCCGGGTGGGTGGCAAGATTGAGCCTGTAGGTGAAAGCACGACAATCCGTGCATCATATGACGGCAGAAACGATGAAGCGTTCGGCCTTATGGATGCTTCCGGAAATTACCTCTCCACATTCACTAATTTCAAGTGGACAATCGAATCTCCTTCGTGTGAATGCAGTCTTACCCCAGCCGGTGCCAGCGGTGTTGTCGTCGCTCCGATTTCTACTACTACTTTCAGCGGCAGCAAGACGGCAACCCTTGTCTGCACCGACGATGCCGGCAACAGGCTCACACATAAGATCATCATTGCAAGTCCTAATGCCTTCAGTGGTGCTCAGAATTTGAGGGTGATTGTGGACGGCAAGTCATATACCGGTAACGCCAAGGTGGATATCGGCAAGACCGCTACGATTGATATTGCGAAGACTTCATTTGAAAGCTTCTATGACGGCCTGAAGTGGGAAAATGTCGGTGTCCTGGGTAGCGTATATGGTACGACGAAGCTGAATAACAACAGCTCCGGTTCGTTGATGTCCATCGAATTCACTCCTAACCGCAAAATGGAAGCTATGCCGATTTCTGTGGAAGACGAAATCGGACAGGTCAGGAAGATATATATCAGTTCGGCAAAGTTCCATTTCCCGGACGGCGCGAAGATTTATATTTCTTATGACAAGAGCAAGTGGAATACTTTAGATGAGCGCGTATTTTTGAATAACGGACAAAATTATTTCAGGGTCGGAACATCTGCAACTGATTTTGTGAAATCAGATACGCCTGTTGAGTGGTCGCGTACTAAAAAGTCTTCTACAAATTATGAAGGTAGATTCAGGGCATTGTCTAGTGGAGATGTTTCCACGTATGCGATATCTCCAATGGGCTATCCGGATGATTATGAAGCCGTTTACTATTTCTTGTCAGCCAAAGATGATTATGGGACTGAGGTCAGGTCGGAATTCGTGCTGAAGAAGTTTATGAATTTCAACGATGGCATTTGGTTCAGATTACAATATGCATATCGGGACAAATATACAATTAAACATAAAACGTTAACATATAAATTCGAATCCGGGAAAGATAAATATGTGACGATACCAGATAATGACTACCATACTGTAAGTTGTAGTTGTAGTCCTAACGAGTCTGGTAGCAGTGCATATTACAATCACGCGGAAATCATGGATTTCCATGAGCTTCCGTATCGTTTGCGCACGGAAAAACCTGCATGCGATTCGCAGGTTTGGACGATAAAGGAGCAGTATGCGCGCATTACTTTCTATGATGATTACGGAAACAAGAAAGCTTTTTATTAAAAAAAGAAATAACATTTAATCAATAATATTATGGAAGAACTTTTGAAACAAATCAAGAAGGCGGCGGAGTCGATGCTTCGCGACGCTACAGCACAGGAGAAGAAAGGAAACAAGGCGGCAGGATTGCGTGCCCGCAAAGCTTCTCTCGCATTGGAATCGATGCTCAAGGAATTCAGGAAAATATCCATCGCCAAGATGAAAGGTCTCGCAGGACTTGTCCTTCTGGTGTCATTGGCAGGAACCGCATGCGTGTCATGTGAGCACGTGGACCCGACTGATCTTACCGAAGAGAACCTGCCGGTGAAGAGCATCGTTTGCGGTCATGTGAGATATGCGCCTGAAGGATCTGCGGTGACACTTGCGGAAGTGGGGCTGGACGTGAACATCTTCTATGGCCAGAAAGACGACAATGGAAATGTGGATTACGCTCTCAAGACCGTCAAGACGCGTCAAGGCGGATATTTCGAGACTACGCTCGGTTGCCCGGTAGGCCAGACCTTGGAGGTCAAGGTCGAGTGCTGCGGACAGTCCAAGAACAATGCTAAAGATGACAAGGGCTCGACGTCCAGCGTGCAGGCATACTTCCATGCCGAGGTGGCCAAGACTCTTACTTGCGGTACGGCTGCCTACTTCAAGATGGATATGAAGCCGGTTGCCAACCACGGAGGTGCAGGCCTCGTGCAGCCGAAATGAGCCGCATCACCCTGCCTGAAAGGCTAGGAAGTGAAGAATTATCAACTAACAATTAAAAGACTTTATAATGAAAAAATACCTGATATTAAGTCTTGCCGCATTGACCCTGGCATCCGTGGGCGCTATGGCGCAGGGGGAGAGCAATGTCCCTGAAGGTAAGCGTATCACGTGCTACCATGTGTATTCTGACAAGGCGCCTCATTTCTCACCGAAACGCGGCGATTGGTCCATCGGTGTCACTTTCAACCCTGCGACCCTTTCGTATCGTCTGAAAATGCAGCCGGACAATGGTGATTTCGCCGGTGATTTCATCGAGGGGATGGCCACGTCCAGCAAGCAGATGTTCATCCTTTCGCAGGATCCTCTGGCATCCTTCCGCGTAAGATATTACCTGAGCGACAATTGGGCATTGCGTGCTACTCTCGGTTTGAACGGCAGCCATATCAATTATCGTGAATATGTGGACGACGATCTCGCCAAGGCTGTCAATCCTGATTCCAAGAACCAGGTTGCGGATGCCGTGCTGTCCAATCTCAACAGCGGTAGCCTCGCGATCGGCATGCAGTATCTGGCCGGGAAAGGCCCTCTCCGCTTCACTGCCGGATTCGGTCTCACCTACGCCATTGCAGGCGGTAGCCTGAATTTCAAGTACGGCAACACCATGACGCCGGAGAACCGCGTGCCATCGTCAATGCCTATGACCCGCCCTGCTCCTGCCGGCTCCAAGAACCCTACCCTCAATGACTTCAAGTCCCAGCTCGGCATCGCATACGCCCGTCCGACAAGACGTTACAATGTAGGTTACATCCACGGTATCGGTATCAATGCCGATATGGGTGTGGAGTGGTTCATGACCGGCCGCATTTCTCTTGCAGGTGCCATGACATTCACTCCTGTAATGTTCCTGTTCCAGCCTCAGACTTGGACCAAGTTCGAAGGCTTCTCTACCAAGACAGGAAATGTCGAGCAGTACAATGACCGGATCAGTCCGGGTAGCTTTGCCGTCCTCTACGGAACTGAAAACATTGGCTTCAATGTTTCCCTGAACTACTATTTTTAACTAACATTTCTTGATTATGAGAAATTTGAAATTAATGAAACCTGTCGCCCTGTTGGTCACTCTTCTGGCTCTGACGACACCAGTTAATGGTCAGAATTTCTTGAAGAAGCTGAAGGACGCGGCGAATAATGCCTCTGACAAAATGAATACCGCAGTCGAAAAAACCGGCAACGCTTCTGCAAATGTGGCTATGCCGACGGCATCCGGGCCGACTTACTATGTATCTCGCAGCGGATCCAACAAGAACGACGGACTCAGTCCTTCAACAGCAGTCAAGAACATCCAGAAGGCCATTGACCTGGCTTCTGACGGTTCGGAAATCCGGGTTGCCGAAGGTAATTACTTCGGACTCCTGAACAAGGGCAACATCATCATTGACAAACCTCTCGTGATTATGGGCGGCTACAATGCTGATTTCACCGAGCGTGATGTGCTCAAATATCTCACCACCATTGCTCCGGATGACAATTCCAACGGCTCTTCACAGGGACGTGGAACCATCCAGATCCGCAGCATTGAGAAACCTTCTTCATCTCTCGTCATCGACGGCCTGATTTTCAACAAGGGCAATGCTATCGGTTACAATCTTCGTGGCGAGGGCCGGCCGGAGGGAGTGGAAACTCCTTTCATGATGCGTGAGGGCTCCAAGGGCCAGGGCGGTCCGAACCTTGAAAACAAGGAGGTATATACCCAGGAGACCTACTTCATCTATTTCGACGGCGTGGCAGGCAAGGTGAACAATCTCAATGTCTTCATCCGCAACTGTACGTTCGTGAACGGTCCCAATACCACCATCTGCGGTCTTCTTAAAGGCTCATTGACAGTGGACAACTGCGCGTTCATCAACAACCGTGTCACCACCATGGATGTCCGCGGACCTGACCCGAATGCCATCACCAAGGTGAATTTCCTGAACAATACCGTTCTTTTCGTATGGTCTTACACCAAGGACCTCCAGTCCCAGGGCTTCGGTTTCAGATTCCAGCCTGGTACCAGCTGTACGCTTGAGAACAACATCATCGGCCTGACAATTTTCGCAGGTCTTGACAGGACTCACATTGACAGCGACGCGAACCGCGAGGCGAAACGTCACGATGCGGTGAAGAACAACATCTTCTTCCTGAACCGTATCACTGACCTGACCATCCCTGGAGGCGGCATGCTCACCAGAGTCAAGGTGGAGGATTTCGATGATGTTGAGGCTATTGCAGAGTCCAGCGGCAACAAGTCGCTCACCGATCCTGCGCTCTTCAAGGGCAAGATTGACGAGCCTTACCTGAACGGCTTCCTGAGCGTTTCCTACAAGGAGACCACATCGTACAACCCTAATTCCGCGGCCAATACCTTCCGTTCGGCAATGGGTATGAACATGACCGGTACAATGTCTTCTTCAGTGTCCATGTACTTCAACCGTTATCCATGGCAGAAGGCTCTCGACGTCTTCGGTGCAGTTCCGGGTTGCGGTGCTCAGATTCCTAGATAAACCGGATTTGTCATATTTTGATTTCCGGCAGTCTGAACAAGGCTGCCGGTTTTCTGTATGGTGAAAGAGGTGGTTTCTGCTGCTATATAGTACATAAGGCGTGGCGCATAAGTCTCTGTGCTATAATAGATTAGCTGTTTTAAGAGTTGCTGTTTCATAAACTCTGAAAATGGCAAACCATCTAATTGTCAATGATTTACGCGCCACGCTCAATGTATCGTCCTGAAACGAGTTTACAAAAAAAGTAAAATTTAGTAAATACTGTGGTGACGTGCGCGATAAAACGTTTTTACGCACGTCATGCCCGAACTGTGCTGTCGTGAGTAAATCAGCCGTTTTTACGCACGCCAGAAGTCTAGCTGCCTGGTGAACACCGGGTTTTCCGTATGGCGAAAGAGGACTTTAAGGGTTGTTAAGTTCGGAAAAGTCCGGGAAATGAGTTATCTTTGCTTGGATAATAAAAGGCATCTGGATGGCGATTCTGGAAAAACTTGTAGTTCAGGACTATAGAAACATTGCATTGGCGGAACTTGAGTTCTCTGCCAATATCAATTGCATATCCGGCGGTAACGGGGAGGGGAAGACCAATCTCCTGGATGCCATCTGGTACATGTCCATGACCAAGAGCGCATTCCGTGCTTCTGACCGGGATAATTTCCGCTATGGCGCGGACGGGTTTTCCCTGTCCGGAACGTATCTTATGCAGAACGCCCTCAGGTCCAGGTTCTCCATCAAAGTCACTTCGAAAGGGGAGAAGAAACTGCGTCGTGACGAGAAGCCGTACCAGCGCATCTCCGAGCATATCGGGGAACTGCCCGTGGTGATGGTCTCGCCGGATGACGTGTCCCTCGTGAGCGATTCAGGGGAGGACAGAAGGCGTTTCATGAACATGGTGCTTTCGCAGATGGATAAGGAGTATCTGTCTGATGTCCAGCAATATAACAGGTTGCTCAGCCAGCGTAACACAGTGCTGAAAACAGACAGGCCTGACATTTCATTGCTGGAGATATTGGACGAGAGGATGTCTTCGTTCGCAATGCGCATTTACGAAAGGCGCAAGCGCTTCACCGAGGACCTTTTCCCTGTGGTCGGGAAGTATTATCAGTCATTGTCCGGAGGAAAGGAATCCGTGAACATTGCCTATAAGTCGGACATTGACAAGGGATCATTGGCAGAAATATTGGCCGCGGCCAGGAACAAGGACATTGCCCTTGGCTATACGTCGGTCGGGCCGCAGCGGGATGATCTGGTGTTCAGCATGGACGGGCATCCGATCCGGCGTTGCGGGTCGCAGGGGCAGCAGAAGTCTTTTCTGGTTTCGCTGAAGTTTGCGCAGTATGAGCTGATGAAGGAGAGCTTCGGGGTGCCGCCGATGTTGCTGCTGGACGATGTGTTCGACAAATTGGACATGGACAGGACGGGAAATCTGCTTGCCATGGTGGCGGGCAATGATTTCGGCCAGATATTCATCACGGACAGCAATAAGGTGAGGCTTTCGGGTATCGTGGACAGGATCACCCAGGACAGGGCGTATTTCGAGACTTCGTCCGGCAATTTCACAAAGGAGGAAATCTGATGAGGTACAAGGGGAAGAGCGTGTCGATGGAGCGCAAGGAGCCGTCTTCGATGGAAGAACTTATGCCTCAGCTGCTCAGGGTGATGAGGCTGTCTTCCGGGATGAATGACAATATAATAATGTCCGCTTGGGACAAGGTTACCGGGGCGGCGCCATATACATTGTCCAAATATGTGAAAAACGGCGTGCTGTATTGCACGATATCGTCTTCGGTGGTCCGTAACCAGTTGTTTTTCAACAAGGACGCCATCGTAGATGCCATAAATAATGAAGTTTTGTCGGACTCCCTGTATCTTGCCACACCTGGAAGGAAGCCTGTCAAAACATTGATTCTTAAATAGTTCGGTTGGGAAAATGGAGAAAAAAATCAAGATTGTCGCGGATAGCGCGGTTCCATTTCTGGAAGGAGTTTTCGAACCTTATGCGGAGGTGAAATATATGGGTGGCAGCGACATCGGTCCGGATGATGTCCGTGACGCTGATGCGTTGATAATCAGAACCAGGACGAAATGCGATGCTGCGTTGCTGGATGGTTCGCGGGTGAAGTTCATCGCTACGGCGACCATCGGGACGGACCACATAGATTTTCCGTATTGCGATGCGCATGGCATTACCGTCAGAAATGCTCCGGGGTGCAATGCCGGCGGAGTCATGGAGTATGTCTTTTCTGCGCTCTACGGTCTGGCGTCCAGGAAGGCCATCAGTCTGGAAGGCGATACCATCGGCATCATCGGTGTCGGCCATGTGGGCAGTCTTATCGAAAGGATGGGCTTGTCGCTCGGCTTCAAGATTCTGAAATGTGACCCGCCGCGTGCCGAGGCAGAAGGGCCGTTCGGTTTCTGTGACCTCGATTATCTGCTCCAGAATTCGCAGATTGTGACGATGCATACGCCTCTGAATGAGACTACTAGGGGAATGGCTGACCGTCATTTCTTTTCAATGATGCGCCCCGGTGCGTTCTTCATCAATGCTTCCAGGGGTGAGGTCGTTTGTGATGATGCCCTGAAGGAAGCTATACCGAAGCTCGGACCGGTAATCATTGATACTTGGAATCATGAGCCCGACATTGACCTGGAACTGATGGACAAGGCTGCGATAGCGACGCCGCACATTGCGGGTTATTCGTATCAGGGCAAGCAGAACGGTACGGCTGCGGCTGTGCGGGCGGTGGCTCATTATTTCGGCATCCAGTCGCTTTATGAGTTTTTCCCGAAGACGGACCTGCCTGAGAACGAGGCTGTCAAGCTGGACCTCAAGGGTCTGAACCAGGGGGAGATAGCGGCGGTCCTGCAATACAATTATCCTATATTCACGGATGATTTCATGCTCCGCGTGGCACCGGAGGATTTCGATAAGCTGCGTGCCGAGTACAAGTACCGCAGAGAAGTTTATATTGATTAAAATATCATTCTTATGTTTAGCAAGGAAGATGTAAAAAGCATTGAGGGGCGCGGCACTTCCGTGGGGAAGGTCGAGTCTCAGGTGGAACGCTTCAAGAAGGGCTTTCCATGGATGGATATCGTGGCACCGGCGACACCGGAGCGCGGCATCAAGGTTCTGGATGAAGATGGAATAAGGGAGGCGGTAGCTTATTGTGACAATGCTTCCGTGGCCGGGAAATGCAAGTTCGTGCCTGCTTCCGGTGCGGCTTCCAGAATGTTCAAGGATATTTTTGCCGGTCTGGCGTCGCTGGAGGAGGGCAATGATCCCGGTGCTGATTCTTCTGTAGGTAAACTGGCTGCGAAGATCCGTGATTTCGCTTTCTATACGGAGGCGATGTTCGGAGAGCCTGCCGACTCGGCTGCTTATAGAAAAGATGTGGCTGAGAAAGTGCTGACTGACAAGGGATTGGGCTATGGTTCCAAGCCTAAGGGCGTGATCCGTTTCCATAGATACCCGGACGGGGAGAGCAGGACTGCGTTTGCCGAGCATCTGGTGGAGGCTCAGGATTACATGCGCAATGCCGATGGCTCCGCCAATGTGATTTTCACTATTTCTCCGGAGTTCAAGCCACTTTTCGAGGCAGCATTGGAAGAGGTGAAGGCTGCTTACGAGAAGAAATATGGCGTCAAGTACAATATTTCTTTCACGTTCCAGGATAAGGCAACTGATACTGTCGCCGTGGATATGGAGAACAAGCCTTTCCGTACGGAAAACGGCGAGCTTCTGTTCAGGCCTGCCGGCCATGGCGCATTGATTTATAATCTCAATGCCATCGAGGATGAAATCGTTTCCATCAAGAATATCGACAATGTTTCCAATGACAGATTCCTCGGAACTACGGCATTGTTCAAGAAAGCATTGATGGGCAAGTGTCTGGAACTCAGGGACAAGATATTCGGCTATCTGCGGGCGTTCGATGCTGTCGGGGATTTGAAGTCTGATGCGTGCGGACGTCTTTGCGATGAGGTGGAGTCTTTCCTGGATGGCGAGTTGTGTATCCAGCTGCCGCTGACCCGTAGCGTGGAGGAGCGTGTCGCCCTGCTGCGTGCGAAACTTGATCGTCCGATAAGGGTGTGCGGCATGGTCCGTAACCAGGGTGAGCCTGGCGGTGGTCCTTTCATCATTGCAGGCAAGGATGGTTCTTCCAATCTTCAGATTCTGGAGAGCGTCCAGATTGACATGAATGACGGACGCTCACGTGATATTCTCGCTCGTGCGACACATTTCAATCCGGTGGACCTTGTCTGTGCCATCCGTAATTACAAGGGTGAAAAGTTCAATTTGCTTGACTATGTGGATGCTGATGCCGGATTCATCAGTTCCAAGAGTTACCAGGGCAGGGAATTGAAGGCCCTTGAGCTTCCGGGTTTGTGGAATGGTTCCATGAGCGACTGGAATACTTGTTTCGTGGAGGTTCCGCTGGAAACGTTCAATCCTGTGAAGGTGGTGCTTGACCTTCTGCGTCCGGCACACCAGCAGGCATAGTTCAGTTCTGTTTCTTCACGCAGGGGTGTCCTCCGGTGCTTTTCCATTGTCCCGGAGTGCAGCCTGTATAGCTCTTGAAAAGTCTGTGGAAATTCGACTTGTCCCGGAATCCCAGAGCTTCAGCCGTTTGATTTATGTCCAGAGCATTGTTCTTCCTGATCAGCATTGCTCTGGCTTTTTTTATCTTCATTTCGCTTCGCCAGGTGCGGAAGTCTTTATTGTGATATTTGTAGAAATAGGTGTTCAAAGTGTACTTGTCAGTCCCGATGAAGTCTGCAAATGTCTCGATAGTAGGGTTTTTGGTATCGTTTTCCGGATTATTGATCCATTCGGAGATCTTTTGGTCGATTTGTGTCTTGGTCATTTGGTTTTTGTATGAGCGTGGTATGAATCCCGCGCCTGTTCCTTCATGTCTAGCATTTTTCTTTTCAGAGTCTTTTCTGTACAGCCCGAAGAAGAATAGTTTGATGTCACCGGGGAGATGCGCCGAGGCCAGAGCACGCTTCAAGACATTTAGTTTCGTCATAGGTGCAATTATAAATATGTGATACTATAGGGTCAGGGGGAAAACCCTGTGTTTAGGATAACTAAAAAGTATGTACCTTTGGA
>OKTR01000165.1_pt1 | contig 34644 bp, 23 predicted proteins | sample 1606431 | NCBI WGS metagenome assembly OKTR01 (sample SAMEA3879591, study PRJEB24766) | human gut metagenome | biome: human-associated habitat; feature: feces | place: USA | collected 1985/1987
CCAGCTTTGACGAGTTTTCCTCTCTGCTGTTGCGGGAGGGTGTGACCGTCAAGGAGAGCCGGGGGCGGCTGTCCTACCTCACGCCAGACAGGACGAAGCCTATCACCGCCCGGAAGCTGGGCGGCGACTTTGACCGCACCGCCGTCCTTGCCGTTTTGGAGCAGAACGCCCAGAGGGGCGTAACGGTTCGCTACACCCCGCAGCACCAAGCCGCCAGAGCCGCCGAACAGACCGCAGCCATACCCGAATACCTACACGCCGGGAAAGGCCGCTTACAGGGCGAAAAGACAGGGAAAATCGACCCCAGACAGGACAGTGTGCAGCGGCTTGTGGACATTGAGCAGAAGATGGCCGAGGGCAAGGGCAAAGGCTATGAACGATGGGCGAAGATACACAATCTGAAACAGGCCGCCAAGACCCTGACCATCTACCAACAGTACGGCTTTTCTTCCCCGGAACAGCTTGAAGCCGCCGTTGCTACCGCCTATCAGGAAATGCGCCAGACCAGCGGCGAACTGAAAGCACTGGAAACGAAGCTGCAAGGGAAAAGGGAGTTGCGGCAACAGGTACTTGCCTATGCCAAGACCAAGCCCATCCGCGAGGGGCTGAAAGCGCAGAAATCCGAGAAAGCCCGCGCCGCATACCGCCAGGCAAACGAGAGCGATTTTATCATAGCCGAAGCCGCCGCCCGGTATTTCAAGGCACAGGGGCTTACCAAGCTGCCCGGCCGAAAAGCGTTGCAGGCCGAGATCGAGCAGCTTATCTCCGAGAAAGACGGCCTGTACAACACCTATCACGAACAGAAGCAGCGGTTCAGGGAGTTGCAGACCGTCAAGCGGAACATCGACCAGATTTTGCGCCGGGAAGAGCCGCACCGCAGAAAGGAGCAGAGCCATGAACGATAAGCCGTCCCGCATGGACTACCGCCAGCACCAGGCAGCCCGCCGCCTTGTGCATGAGTGCTGTAACTACGACGAGGGGAACTGCCTGCTGTTAGACGACGGGGAGCCTTGCGTGTGCGTCCAGAGCATTTCCTATTCCCTCATGTGCCGCTGGTTCCGTGTGGCTGTCCTGCCCCTTGACGGGGAGCTGGCCGCAGCCCTCTTGTACCGGGGGAGCCGGAAACGCTGCGCGGTCTGCGGGGCGGCCTTTGTCCCCAAATCCAACCGGGGGAAATACTGCCCCGGCTGCGCCGGGTGCATGAAGAAACGCAAAGCCGCCGAGAGAAAGCGGAAACAAAGGCAGAAATGTCACGCTTTAGAGCCTTTCAAACCCGCATAAATCAAGGCTTTTTTCGTGGGTGTCAAAGGGTGCTTGATACATTTATCCTTTTCCCCCGGAAACAGCGTTCTAAATGCGTACAAACGCCCCAAATCCACCCAAAGGAGGAACCATGTCAGACAACCGAAAATACTACTACCTCAAGCTGAAAGAGAATTACTTTGACGAGGACGCTATCGTGCTGCTGGAAAGTATGCAGGACGGTATCCTCTATTCCAACATTCTCTTGAAACTGTACCTGAAATCGCTGAAAAACGGCGGGAAGTTGCAGCTTGATGAAAATATCCCCTACACCGCGCAGATGATTGCCACCATTACCCGCCAGCAAGTCGGCACCGTAGAGCGGGCTTTGCAGATTTTTATGAAGCTGGGGCTTGTGGAGCCGTTACAGAACGGCGCACTGTATATGAGCAACATTGAACTGCTTATCGGCCAATCCTCTACCGAGGGGGAGCGGAAACGGCGGGCAAGGCTGGCTTTGCAGGAGCAGAAAGCCTTGCCAAAGGCCGGGGCGGACAAATGTCCACCATATCAAGCGGACATTTGTCCACCAGAGATAGAGATAGAGAAAGAGATAGATATAGAGATAGAAAAAGAGGGAGAGAGAAAGACGGGACAAGCCCCCGCCCGCTGCCACGGCAGATATGAAAATGTGCTGCTTTCAGATACGGAGCTTTCCGAGCTGCAAGCAGAGCTGCCCGACAAATGGGAGTTTTATATCGACCGTCTTTCCGGCTATATCGCATCCACCGGGAAGAAATACCAAAACCACGCCGCCACCATACGCAGATGGGCGGCAGCCGATACCGCCGGGCGCGCCCCAAAACAGGGCATACCCGATTACACCTATAAGGAGGGAGAGAGCCTATGACGAATGATTTTGAAAAGGTTTTCGATGCCGCAGCCGAGACGCAGGACTACACGGGCGGGGACGGGCTTTTGTACTGCGGCAGTTGCCGCACGCCCAAGCAGTTCCGCATGGACAACCCGCCCATGGAGGGCAGGCTGCTTCCCCGCCGTTGTCAATGCGAACAGGCTCAATACGATAAGGAGGAAGCGGAGAGGAAGCGCAGGAAGCACCTTCAAGCCGTAGAGGAATTGAAGCGTCGGGGCTTTACCGACAGCAAAATGCGGGAATGGACGTTTGCCAACGACAACGGCAAATGCCCGCAGATGGAGCTTGCGCACTTCTATGCGGAGCATTGGGAAACCATGCGTGAGGAAAACATCGGCTATCTACTCTGGGGTAAGGTCGGCACGGGGAAAAGCTATTTTGCCGGGTGCATCGCCAATGCCCTCATGGAGCGGGAAGTCCCCGTCCGCATGACGAACTTCTCAGCCATTTTGAATGACCTGACTGCCAGCTTTGAGGGGCGCAACGAGTATATCGAGCGTCTTTGCCGCTTCTCCCTGCTTATTATCGACGATTTCGGCATGGAACGCGGCACGGAGTACGGCTTGGAGCAGGTCTACAACGTGATTGACAGCCGCTACCGCAGCGGCAAGCCGCTGATCGTTACCACCAATCTGACATTGGACAGCCTGCAAAACCCGCAGGACACCGCCCACGCCCGGATATATGACCGATTGCTGGAAATGTGCGCCCCTATCCTCTTTACGGGCGAGAATTTCCGCAAGCAGACCGCAACGGAGAAGCTGGACAGGCTGAAAGGTATGCTGGCAGAGCAGAAAAAAGGAATAACGGTAGCCGCTGCCGATATTGCCGGGAAGGGAGAAACAGCCCATGACTGAGAAGAAAAGAAAACGCGGCAGACCGAAGCTGCCAACACCCATCACCGAGGACTATGCTTCCAGTCGCAGACAGGCGGTGAACGCCATGTATATGTACGAGGCGGTTGATTTAATAAAGGAAGCCGCCGCCGAAATTCCAAACGGCGATGCGCTGTGGTTTGCCGATGACAGGACGCGCACCGCCGCTTCAAAGAACGGCGTGCTGGAGCAGATAGGCCGTATGCGAGTGCAGGACGGCTTCTCCGACGGGGACTGCATCTATATCGCCAACCTTGCCGCCGATGCGGTGAACGGCGGATTTACCTCAAGGGAGGTGGAGCGCACGATCCGCGCAATCCGTCTTGCCTTCAAAGCAAAGGACGCTCATACGGACGACCCGTACTACGCCGACCTTGCCGCCCGCGCCGTGGATATGCTGCGGCGAATGGCGGCTTACGAAACGAAAGGAGCAGCGAATGACTGAAAACCCGAGCATGAACGCAAAAGAGGAAGCCCGCCGCCCGGACTGCGTGACCGAGGTACGCATGGGCAACACCGTACTTGTGGTGTCCGGCTACTTCAAGAAGGACGCTGCCGCCACCGCAGCCGATAAGATGATGAAGGTGCTGGCAGCGGAGGCCGCCATCCAAGCAGACGATAAGCCTGCATTGGAAAAATCGTCATAATGACGGGTCGTAAAGAAGCGAAATTTACAATTACCCGCTATACAGGCCGCCGCTCCGTGTGGTATGATATTCATACGGAATCGCGGGGCGGCTGTCGGAAACGGAGGATTTTATGTTAAGACAAGCCACCTACACTACCCCTGTTACTGCCCTTTACGCAAGATTGAGCAAGGACGATGAACAGCAAGGCCCGAGCCTGTCCATTGAGAATCAAAAGCGCATCCTTGAAACCTTTGCACGGGATAATGGATTTTTGAACTGCCGCTTTTTCGTGGACGACGGCTGGAGCGGCGCGAATTTTCAAAGACCCGGCTTCATGGAGATGATGGACTGCGTGGAAAGCGGAGAGGTCAAATGCGTGATCACCAAAGACCTGTCGAGAATGGGCAGAAACTACTTGCAGGTCGGCATGTTCACCGAGATCACCTTCCCGAAGAAGGGCGTGCGCTTCATCGCCATCAACGACGGAGTAGACAGCGCACAGGGCGAGAACGACCTAACGCCGCTAAAGAATTTATTTAACGAATGGATGGTGAGAGATACGAGCAAAAAGATCAAGGCGGTCAAGCGGGCAAAGGGCATGAGCGGCAAACCCACGACGACCCAGCCCGTGTACGGCTACCTCATGGGCGAGGACGAGCGCTTCATCGTGGACGAGGAAGCCGCTCCCGTAGTCAAACAAATCTATGACCTCTGCCTTGCCGGGAACGGCCCCTCCAAGATCGCCCGTGTGCTGACGGAGCAGGGCGTCCCCACGCCGGGTACGCTGGAATACCGCAGGACGGGCAGCACCCGCCGCTACCACCCCGGCTATGAGTGCAAGTGGGCGACCAATACCGTAGTGCATATCCTTGAAAACCGGGAATACACAGGCTGTCTGGTAAATTTCAAGACAGAAAAACTTTCTTACAAAGTCAAGCACAGTGTAGAAAATCCCCCGGAAAAGCAAGTGATTTTCGAGAACCACCACGAGCCTATCATAGACACCCAAACATGGGAACGGGTGCAGGAGCTTCGCAAGCAGCGCAAACGCCCCAACCGCTATGATGAAGTGGGCTTGTTCTCCGGCATACTGTTCTGTGCGGACTGCGGCAGCGTGATGTATCAGCAGCGATACCAGACGGACAAGCGCAAGCAGGACTGTTATATCTGCGGCAACTACAAGAAACGCACCCATGACTGTACGGCGCACTTTATCCGCACCGACCTCTTGACCGCTGGTGTACTCTCCAATCTGCGGAAAGTGACCAGCTATGCGGCAAAGCATGAAGCCCGGTTTATGAAGCTCTTGATTGAGCAGAACGAGGACGGGGGCAAGCGCAGGAACGCCGCCAAGAAAAAGGAACTGGAAGCCGCCGAGAAACGCATAGCCGAGTTATCCGCTATCTTCAAGCGGCTGTATGAGGACAGCGTGACCGGGCGCATATCAGACGAGCGTTTCACAGAGCTGTCGGCAGACTATGAAGCAGAGCAACGGGAGCTGAAAGAAAGAGCCGCTGCTATTCAAGCGGAGCTTTCCAAAGCACAGGAAGCCACCGTGAACGCAGAAAAGTTTATGAATGTTGTCCGGCGGCATACCAGCTTTGAAGAACTTACCCCTACTCTGCTGCGGGAGTTTGTAGAGAAAATCGTTGTGCATGAGTGCAGCTATGACGAGAACAAGACCCGCAGACAGGACATTGAGATTTATTATTCTTTTGTTGGCAAGGTGGACTTGCCCGAATAACCGCCCGACCTATCCGACACAATGCGCAAGTGCCGGATAGGAACGGCAAAATTTTTTACACTTCTATTACTTCTTTATCGCACATCAGTAAACAGCGCGGGGAAGAAACGCTTCCGGGGAGCGCACACTCTCCGGAAGCGCAATTTATCAGTCACAAAACAATTGACAAATGTTGGCGAATGCTGTATACTGTGAATGAAGATGCAGATATACTGTCACATAATCTTCACAAATCAACAAAAAGTATTGCTGTTTGACCCTTTGGGGATTGCTTTTCGACGGAATGCGTCGAGGTAAATTTATTGTTTTACCCTTTGGAGCAGGGGAATGCCCTGCCGAGATTTTGCACAAAGGAGAACATGCCATGCACGACAACACGGAAAACGCACGGAGAGTGTTCAACAAGTTTTGCGGCGCACTTGACAAATGCGGCATTTCCGATCAAAAGGATGACGAAGAATTGAGCGTTTAATGCCGATTCAAAGGCAATGACCTTGTGATCCCAGTAACAATTGATTTTTTAAAAGACTTTGAGCTTTTGGTGGTTCGCTCGCAATTGCCCTGCATTGTTCCCGTTGAAAGAAGGGTTGAGTTCACACCGGCAGCTTCGGTTGTGAATTCATTGCGTGGAAGTTGAGATGTTTAACGAAAAGCTGTTTGCTCTTGCCAAGGGCATTGTGGATATTACAGCGTTTGTCAAATTGCCGGATGAAGAGTAACAAATAAAACAAGTCGTGCAATGCTTGGCGCGGCGAAGGAAGACTTTCGGAGGAAGAATGATAAAAAGGATAGTATCATTATTGACGGCGGCTTTACTGATCTGCGGCATTTTATTCGGTGCTGCAACATCGGTCGTTTTCGCGGAGTCGCTGTATGTTCGAAAAATCGTTTCGGTTGTTTACGATGATTCCGCCAGCATGGGCGGTCAAGACTGGGCTTATGCAAATTATGCCATGCAGACCTTCTGCGGCATGATGAACAGCGAGGATCAGCTTTTTATTACATACATGAGCGGGGTGCTGTACAACCCGCTGTACAAGCCCTACAGTGCGGATCTGTCCTCCGGAGGCATTCAGGGCTCCGTGGATTCCATCCGCAGCCACCAAGACAGCGGTTCAACCCCTTATGATGCCGTTGAAACAGCGATGAAAAAGCTCGAAAAAACGAAGGATTCGAATCCAAACACACAGTATTGGCTTGTTGTTATTACCGACGGCTATTTTAACGAGATGAACGGCATGTATGAAGACCAGGCGGTGAATATGCTGGATACCAATCTTGCCGATTTTACAAAGAAGACAATGCCGAACGGCACGAACCCGCAGGTTACTTTCCTCAGCATCGGTGGCGGAGCTGTTTCTCCGACGGAAAAGACGGACAAGGGCATTTTTACATATCACGCAGAGGATGCGGAAGGAATAATGACGACCATGTCCGCAATGGCGGACAGAATCTCCGGAAGAACACGTCTTTCAAGCAGTGATATAACTCAAGTTAACGATACAACCATTCGGGTTGAGTCTGCAATACCGCTGCTGAACATTGTAATGCTCCTTCAACAGACGGATGCAAAGCCTGTAAAAACCGTGATGAACAACGAGCTGTCCGCCGACGTGAGCAGGGAAGTTCGAGTCAGTTTCCCGGACTACAGCAACCTTCACGGCGGAATTTTCATGATCGGAGATTCAGCTAAAACAATGCCTGCCGGCACATATGAAATTACATTTGACGAAAAGGTGAATGTTGACAATCTGGTTATTCTGTTCGAACCCGCACTTGAAATTCGAATGAGAGCTTTTGTGAACGGACGCGAGATTACGGATTACAGTGAGCTTGACAATCTTTCGGAGGGCGATGAAATAACGATTTCGTGCAGGATCTATGAAATGGGAACGGATAACGAGATCGATTCATCACTGCTGCCGCCGGACACAAGCTACCGAATCAGCATTGCCGAAGACGGCACGGTGAAGGCGGAGTCGACCGACTCGACCATGACTATTGACAAATACAAACTCGGGAAAAGTGACACCGAACTCACAGCAACGATAAGCATTCCGGGATTTAACCCGATAAGGTTAAACTTTGAATTTACGCCAGCGGAACTGGACGGCAACTTTACGCTGTCCGCAGATTACGGCGGAACGGCTCAAAGCGTGAGGTTGAACGAGATTTTCAGCAATAAGGATCTGTCAATTGTGTTCACAATTTATGAGGACGGCGTTCAGGTCACCGATCCTGAGAGGATCAAAAAGCTGAATCCGGTTATTGACGTTTCGCCTGCCGGAAACAGCGGCACGATTGAGTATCTTAACGATGGAAGAATCAAATTCACGCCGAATAATGCAAATGTCGAGCCTGATGCGGAAGGAAGCATGGATGTTACGGTAACCTGCACACTGAAAACAGGTGCGGCAGCATCCCGCATGTATACGGTTGTAATTTCGGATTATAAGGTAATTGCGATTCCGCAAACGGAAAGCATCATTAAAACAGAATTCTTCGGAAATCAGATCGGCGCATCATTTTATATCACCAAGGACGGACAGCGTCTTCCGAAAAGCGAAGTTGACGGCAAATGCAGCGTGACTGTGGATAAGCGGTTCAAGTCGATTGAGCTTTCCACTTCAACGGAAGCGGATGGAACAATTGTCTGCATTCCGACGGAGAATGCAGCGATGGATATAGGCTTTTCCGATTGGTGGATTTACTGGGTAAAATACCTGTTCAAACTTCCGCACGGAACGATGAATATTCACCTTTCATCTCCGTGGGGAGAAGCGGATTCTGAAATTGCAATAAAGGATGCTTCACTGAAGTTCCGCCTGCTGAATGTTTATTTGCCGCTTCTTATTGAAACTGCGGCCGCAGCGACACTGACGACGTGGGTTATCCTTGTCGCGACAAAGCCGCGTTTCGCAAAGAACGCAAAGCTTTATGTTGGGGATGTGATCTACATAAACAGCAGCGGTTTACACAGAATTCATAATTTCAGGCCGATAGTATTGAAAAAATATAACAAGCTCAAATACCGGTGGAAGTTCAAGCGGGGAGCCGAAGTTATTCGTGCTTCGGGTGTGGCTTTCCGCGCAGAATACGGAAACATAATAAGCTGTGAAATGATTATGCCGTGGTACAAATGCGAACTCAAGCCGGATGACTACACGGTACAGGTTCCCGATGCGGCTTCATTAAAAGATTACATCGAAAGACACCGCTATATTATGGTGGAGGAGCTGTCAATGTTGACAACGGTGACGGATCCGAGCGCAAAACGCTTGGCAGCATCCGCCGGCAGATATCCGAGGTACTGGGTGATTCCGACGGAGATAAGCAAGATCAACGACGTTGAAAGAATAATTAGGGCAAAGATAATTCTTTATACAAATTAAACCGGGAGGAAACAAAATGGAACAACAATCTCTGCTGATAGGCCTTGGCGGAACGGGAAGCCGTGTCGTCAACAATGTTACAAAGCTGCTCACAAAGAACGGGAAAACGTTCAATGATAATTTGGGACGGATCTGCTGCGCGGTGCTTGATTCGGACAAAAACGACAATGAACTCATAACGAAAAGCAGAACGCAAATCCCTGTTTTTCCGATCAGCAAACCGCAGAAAATTCAACAGTATTTTGATCAGTACAGAAATCGAAAGATTGCTGAGTGGAGTCCGGATTCACCCGCGTTCCGCGAGCAAAGCATGCTTGACGGCTGCTCCGAAGTGCGTGTAAAATCGCGAATTGCATTTTTCGATTACCTTGAAACCAACATGAACGGAGAACTGGGTGCGCTTATCAACCGAGTGCTGAAGAACAATGTGAATACTATCATCAGGATCATGATAGTATCCTCACTTTCCGGTGGGACCGGCTCCGGCATGTTTATCCAAACCGCATTGTGGCTTCGCAAACATCTTGCGCAGAGCAATGTGGTCATCCGCGGTATTTTCCTGCTTCCCGACATTTTTATTGATACGGTAAAACATATTCGGGAAACATCCGCCACAAGGATCAGGCATTATGCAAACGCGTACGCAGCGATACGAGAGCTGAATGCTATAACCAAGATAAAGAGAAATCTTCCGATAACTTTAAATGAGAAGATCGAGTTAGAGGGGCTTTTCGACAGCGAGAGTGATGCAAACAGAGGTAAACCTGTCTTTGATTACTGCTTCTTTATTGACAGCAGGAACGCAAAAGGTGTAGGCGCAAGCGATATTGCCGAATACGAGCAAATGGTAGCTCAACTTGTATACATGCAGCTTTATTCGCCAATGGCAGGGAACATGTATACGGAAGAAGACAATTCTTTCTCTGCGTTCAATGAAAATTCCGAGCCGCTGTTTGGCGCATGCGGCTCTGCAAAGGCGGAATACCCGGTTGACAGTGTGAAAACTTTTTGCGCAATTCGCGCAGCGCAGGATTCCATCAAAAACGGATGGAACAGGATCGACAGCGAGATTGCCGCAAAAAGAGATGCGATCAGGGCAAGGGAAAGGGATGGAATATACCAAATTGAAAACTTTGACCCCCGTGTTGAGTATATAACACTCTTCGATGAAGCGACATCAAGGCGTGCGGAAGAATACGGGCGTGACAGGTTCTTTTTGAGAGTTGGGCGTGATGTGAAAAACGAAACCAAACAAACTCGGCCGGATGGAAAGTTAGATGTTCAGTATTCCGATAAGGTTGATGATTTCCTTAAAAAATTGAAAAAAGAAAAAATCGAGGTAGTTGCGACAAAACACAATGGCTTAGAGCCATTTGAGCGTAATGTGGCTGATTTTGTGAACGCAGAACATGATAAAACCGAACTTGAGGCGCTTATTGTATTGGACGAAAACGGCATGCGCGAGGCAGTCGATACCTTCGAGGACAAGGTGGATGAATATGCGGAAAGCATTGTTAATGCAGTGTTCCCGTTGAGCATGGGCGATGTGAATCCGGGCAACGATTGTTCCATATTCGGCCTTGCAACGAAGCTGAACGATGAAGGAAAGCGTGTTTTTATTCACCCGGTTGCGTTGAGATACATCCTCTGCCGAATTATTGATAAAATGAGGCGCGAAATAAAGGCAACAGATCTTGAGGCGCAAAGGATCGATGCCGATACAGGCGGGGACCCTGGAGCAACGCTTGATAACAGGAGGACCCCGCATAAGACGGAAACAACGCCATCTGAATTGCTGAACAGCAAGACACGGTTTCAACGGCTGGCAAGATTCCTTGACATGTATGAACAGCAATATGCTGAGTTTATTAATACAAAGGTTGGATTTTGCAGAAAATACGAAGCAGAGCTTCTTAAAGTACGCGTATATGAAAGGCTGATGGAGCGTGTGAATGCATTGCTGACTCAACTCGAAGCCTTTTTCAAAAGGCTGCCTGATATTCAGGAAAAGCTCTACGATGAACTGGATAACAATATAAAAGCAACGAGCGGAACTATCGGGAACACGTACTATGTTTTCAGCAGCGGAAGGGACAAAGAATCGATTTACAAAGAGCTCGACCTGACCGCGGACAGAGCGGACGAAATAAGCCGAAGCGTGATTGAAACAGCTTATGGAAGACTTTGTGCGGAGCAGCGCCCGTCCGTGCCGGAGAATAAACCATATGCAAATCGAGGCATCGCTGAGAAGTTTATGACGGATTCGGTAAGAACTTTCCGAAAAAGAATTGACAGCGATCCGAACAATCGAGAGATAGTCAATATGGACATCTATACTGCAATAAGCAAACAATGGGATGCAGAGAATGCTGTGCATACGGATGCAGAGCAGATTGAACGTGAGTCGCTGAGGAGTGTGAACTTCGAAGAAGGTGAAGAGTCAAATCGCTTTGACAGAACGTTGGCAAGCAAGCGGGCCTTCATGGCGTGTACGGAGAAGTTATTTGCAATGGCTGCGCCGATGCTTATCAGCGACATTGAGCCTGCGGATATTAATGACGGTACAATAACAACGAGAACAAACACTTTCTGGGGATTTAATCCGATAGTGTCAGAGCGGTATTCGGAAATTGGGGCAACCTTGGGCATCAATGCCGGAACCGAGCAGAATGACGCATATCCGATAAACGAGCTGCATTGCTACAGAGCGGTCTATGGTCTTGAAGCGAAATACATTCCGAAGTTAAATGAGATTAACGGAGGAGTTTACTACGAAAGCTACAAGAATATAATCACCAAAATGGTGCGCCGAGCGGCAGGCGGTGAAGGAGAAAACGCATATGTGTCAAGCCCGCATCTCGATAAGAGGTGGCATCGCATTTTGCCTTACGTTACTCCGGAAAAGAATGCTGAAAGCAAAGAAAGATTCTTCCGCGGTGTGTGGCTTGCGCTTGCATACGGAAAGATCAGGGTGAATGCGGACGGCAACTTCTGTTTGCGGCAGCGCGTAGACAACGGCCGGCGTATGAGCATTGATGAGGATGTCGTGATAATGCATGGAGGACGCGGAGTCGACAGAAAAGCGATTTACGGGCTGATCGCGGCATTGAGTGCTGATTTGTACTTCAAAGATATCGTGGTTCCGGAGCTTGAAGTGAAGTATGTTGCGGATGTCAACGGTAAGGACAGCTATGAAGACACAACGGTATTCAAAGCACTGATAAATAACGATTGCGGGCTTAACCCGGTGGATGCTGTGCTGTTGTACTACAACGGTCTGAACAGAGATTTTGATATTGCAGCTCCTATGGTCGGAGCGATCGATCGGATAGCTGAAGAGACCGGATCAAGGTTCGGCTTAGATACCGATGCGAAACGTGCTGAAAAAACAAAGTACATGATTTGCAAAGCGTTCTACGATGTGGCAGCACCTGACAAAGAAAAAGACAACTTGTTCAGAGAGTGGAAAGAAAAATTTGCGGAACTCGGTCTGTGATGGCTGAATGACAACTCAATAGCGGTAAAACTCCCGGCGGCACATTAGATGCCGCCGGGGAATTGTGATTAAGGGAGCTTGGTTATGCATACATTTTTTATCAATACATCCGACAAGAATGTTGACGAGGGAAAGATTCTGTTTGATATTAATTACGAGAACAGAGCGCTTGTTGCCTTGAAGTGCCGCATCGAGGATTGGCCGGACAAGGAGAAAGGCTATTTGGCATGCGTTGAAAAAATGAGCGAAATGATGGATATGTATGATGATATGAACAAACAGTTCAATCTGATTATATATATTGACCTTTCGGCAATGCGGAAAGAAGCACTCGAACAAGACACGATGGCCAATGACTACAGAGGGTATATGGAAGCGTTGAGCATCGTGTACTGCCGGGTTATGAGAAACACGATAATCAACGCTCTGGAATGCCGCAGCCGCAGCCCGAGAGAAATCCTGATAATGTTCGGTACAGAAGAAAAAAGAATTTATGGTGCTGATATAAGCTCACCTTATGAGAATGATTTGGTTATTGAGCCGCTGCGCCTTTTTATCGGTCTTCCGCCAGACAAGGATATTTTCAAACTTCACGATGATATTGTTTCACCCGAACATAATGATGAAGGAAAAATGAGTAAAGCTCTCGCTGAATCCTGTAAAAAAAAAGCAGAGTACTTCAGCGCTGCAGAAATATTTGCAGAGGAGTTTTTGGAGTATTGCCGGAAGGCAGAGACTTCATGCGATCAGGAAGAAATACATGAAGAGTATTTGAGTTTTGTGAGAACGGCGGTAAGCAATAATCAAAAATCGAGAAACGGGACAAGGATTAATGCGATATTGTGCCCTTTGGATAATGAAGCGGAAGCCGATAATAAAGCGGCCAGAACACTGAATTCGCTGCGAATTGCGTGTTATATTCTTGCTTGTGTATACGACGGAACAATTTTCGACAATAACACGGAGCAAAAAGAACTGCGCTCGTTTGACGCTCTGAGCATTGAAAAGATTACAGAGGCACTTGCAGAGAAAAAAAGTGAATATGTTTACGCATTAATATCATTAAATGAAATGAGCAGCAGGTTCAGCGAATTGAAACTTACACCTGTTTTGTACAGCTTTAAAGGAAATGTATTTGACTATAATGAGGACGGAGATGCGATAAGCTGCTCTGTTGAACGTCCGGTCGGTGAGAGTAAGAAAAAAAAGAAAGCAGAAAGAAAAAAACGCAGGAAAAAAGAGGATATTTCCGAAATGGAAGACGGGAGGGTTATCGAAAGCGTCAAGCGCGAAAGGAAGAACTTGCTCAAAGGAAGAAAAGTTGAGTATTTTAGTCATGCGGAAAACTTCAGCGAAAGCCCGGAAATCTCGGAAACAGCAGGCAAATACATAATGCGCTGTGAACGATTAAAAGACTTTCAGCTTGGCTTTCTTAAAAAAGCCCAAAATCATATACTTGGAATTTTGTCTCATTACGCCGGAAAATCTGAAAACAATACAAAGGCAATTCTGCCCAAAAGGAGAGTCAGCCTTGCCGATCAGGATGTCGGAGATGAAACCAGAGAAAACTCGTATACCGCATCCAAACTGCCGGAGGAGCGCGAAATAGAGAATGTTGAACGTACAGCGAAAAAAATCTATAATGGTGCGGTTAAAGAGTATTTAATGTTTGAAGCTCGGGGGCCGCTTGCCGAGATGGATATTTCACGACAATGCGATTGGTTTGCAACAAGGATTCGCAACATTGAATCAAGCAAAAAGATGCTTAAAGTTATGTTTGGTGTGCTTACAGGTTTGTTGACGGTCTCATGCGTGCCGTATATTGCTGTGCAGTGGGACGTGATTAAAGCGTCGGCGGAGTCTGCGCTTGTTGCTGCGGCAACGGTTCTGCTTCCGCTGTTGCTGCTGGCGGGACTTTATGTTTTAGAGTCAGCGAGGTATAAATACAAGTATAGACAAGCATGGCTTGAATTGATGGAAAAATATCAGGAAATTCAGCAGGGAAACCTTGAATCAATAGAAAACTATGATATGCTCATTTGCAAAACAATTCCAACGTTGAGGTGGACCTATGAGTATAAACTTGATGTTGATTTCTTCAAACAGTGCTGCAGTTATGCGAGTGCAAAAATCGTGCATCATAAGAAAAAACTGAAGGAAAGGGTTAACGGCATCGGAAACCTGCTTGATAATCTCGGAGCAAAAGAAAACAGAAGAGCTTCTTATGACAGTGTCGAAAGCGCTCGCGATACTATTGAATTTAACGAGGCGTATTGCTGCGGAGAAAAGAATATTGCGTTTTATACTGTGATTGATCAGAATTTCATAAACGGTCTGTACAGCAAAAGGAGGAAAGATGCATGAACTTACTCATAAGCACGCTGAAAATTATTTTTACTTTTGCAACAGTATTCTTTGCAGCACTGCCGTTTGTTTTTGAGTACCATACGTACTTAAAAGATAAAGAAAAGAAAACAGCAAACAGGCGTTTCCGAATTATGTGCTTCACAATGATTTATGTTGCTGCATTGACATTTGCGCTTTGTGCTTTGCGTGATGTTATTACGGCTGTAGGCGGGTTGAGCGTAATTTCATGGTTGGCCGCCAAGCTTGCGTTGCCGGTGAGAACGGCGTTCTTTTCGGATGTTGTTGGTGCGCTGTTAATTAACTTCGCTATTGGATTTTTATTCAGATTACTGCTCAGATTTGTGCGGATTGGGATGGGCAAGAGGAGCCTCAGTGAAGGCGAGAAACCGGACGGCGCTTTCAGTCTTGCGCAAAAAGTTGAAATCAAGATAATAAAGCTTTTCAGGAAGGATGTTTGGGTGTCAGCTGCAAGCATCTTGAAAAAACTCAGCATATTTTTATCAGCAGCATATGTTTGTTTATATGTTGTATTTCAATTGATTGCCCTGTTTGGAGCGGATTGGATTCCTTTTGATTTTCTTTCGCTTCTGTTTAACACAGGAACAAAGTATCCGGTGATTGCACTGTTCATTCTTTGGGAAAGCTTCTTTTTCCTTGACGGGATAAATGAGGATATTGATAAATGTCCCGAACCGGATCAATCGAAATTCGAAAAATCTGATGAAGGCGAAATTGATGTTGAAACGATAGACGAAGAGATTCGCAACGTATTTGGAGCTTTTTATGCGTGCGATGTTGATGTGGCTCTGTCGATTGACGATAGTGAGCAGGCAGATGATGCAAAGTGAAACAAAAGCATCACAAGCGAGAAAGGAACATGATTTTATGGAAAAACAAGCAATGGCACAGAGCGTTGATAAAAATAGAGTTGCGGATCTTATAATTGAAGCTGTTGAGCATAATTTTCGCGATTCGGGACACAAAAACAAGACATACCGAAATTGTATAGAAAAATTGGTAAAGTGCAGCAAAAGTGCAATAATAAACGGCAACATGTTTTCCGCCTTTTCAGAATACTTCATCCGGTATTTGTCCATTGCAGCTGCAAGAGGTGATAATATCATTTTTGTATGCAATACCGATGCCGAAATAGAACTTACATATGATTTTCTTGTCCGGAAATTTTCAGAAATAACAAGCCTGCATTGCAATGACAGCACAGGTGAAATTAACTTTGATGATCCGATATGGAAAATAATAAAGATAAAAGGTAACGGGGATAATTCGGAGGAGGCTTCAGTAGATGAAAAGAGCATTCTTGTCACTTCACTGAGATACCTTTCATCTTCACGCTTTGAGAACGACCATAAAAGGTTTATTCATCTTATTGACACTGTTGTGTTTATTGACACGCTCGAAACAATAAACAAGTATAATCGTCAGATGGCAATGTTCAGCACAAGAGTTAAGCATATTGCCGAAACAAATGAATGCCTTGCCAGGAACGGAGGCAGGAACGAAGGGTTTTGTCTGAGATACATGGCACGTCCGATAAAGTATATTTGCTTTGATGATTCGAGGACACCCGGACTGGACAAGGTCCTTAAAAACCTCACAGCGGAGGAGTTTGAGTCTTTGGATGCAATGCAGTATAATCCAAACGCTGTTGTTAGGTGTTACAATTACGATGGACGCAAGGACGTCGGCGGAAGAGTTGTTGTTCAGCAGTTTGTTAATACACGTGAAGAATTGGGTCCGATGATGAATGTTGCATTGATGTGTCTGAAGGCGGGAGCAAAATCCGTTACGGTGTTTGCAGATAAAGACATACCATATGAAAACATTAAAGAGTCAATTGCAGCAAATGCGGGAAGCATGGAAATCGGGGAAAAGCAATTTAGGCTTAACCGTGCAGAATGCGATGCAAGCGATTATTCCGTAATCATTGCAATGGACAGTGAAGAGAATCTTCCGAGGACATTGAGAAAGTACGTATCATTGACAGCTTCTGAAAAAACGCTGATAATTATATTTTCAAAGCCGTACATGCTGCGTGATTTTTACTATGCAAATATCGATGAAATCTGGAGCAGGATTCAACTTGCGAGGATTCCGGTTGAAACCGGAACAAAAAAGGATTTTGCGCAGAAATTGCTTATAAGAGCGAGCTCGGGTGGAATGATTGTGGATGAAATATTCCGCTCGGCGTTGAATGTCAGCACGAATGATTACAGAGAAATGGTGAATAGGCAGGATGTCATCTCCATTCTTGCTGATGTGCTGGATATCTACGGCGTGTTGAACGTGGACGAAAAAGCAGACAATGAAAAAGCAAAACTCAGATATAGGGAACAAGTGCTGAAAATTTTCGAGTTTCGTCACGACTGTGTTTTCGGTTATGACGGTAAGTTCTGTTCAGAAGACAGAGTGTTTTTGCGCACAGGAGGAGAGCTGTATGATTTGATCAACGGACGGGACATGGCGTCGTTGATTTTGGACGGCAGCGATAAAACGGAAACCATCCCCCTTCCTCGTGCGAGAATAACTCAGAACTATATTGCAGGCCAAAACCTGATATTTAATGGCAACATCTACACAATTAGAAACATAGATACCGAAAAGGGAATTCTGTATGTTCAGCTTGCGTTTGGAGGCATTAATACAGAGGTACATCAATATATTCAAAACAGAGAATATATTGTTCACCCTGACGACGAAAGTCCTGTTGTACTTGCAAATAATGTTATAGTATTAAAGGGCACTAATGGTGATATTGCCGTTGAGAAGGCTTGTATTTCGGTGTTCAGAGCACCTACAGAGGTTATCACACACGGATATTACGAAGTCAGCTCAAGGACATTTGCGCAGAACAACAATAATCAAAATTATCACAAAATTGATGGTGAAGATGATTCGCTTGCGCAAAGGTCATACAGACGATACGGGAAAGTAGTTAATCCGTATTACGAATCAAAGCCTGCCGTTGCCGGAAATAAGGGAGCTTTGATGATGACAATAAGACTAAACGGAAAACTGGGAGAAAAAACGGAGAGAACTGTGCATCTTGCTGCTGCAATGATCAGGGAAATAATACGCTCGATGTTTCCTTCGGTAGCTGATTCCGTTGCGGTTTGTGCTTCGCAGCAAACTGAGGCATGCAGCAAGGTGGATATCGGAAGACCCAAACTCACCGTGAAAGGAAAAAACAATATTTTCAATAAAGATGTCTTTGAGATTACAATAATCGAGGACAGCGTCACGGAACTGGGAGTTATATCTGCATTATCTGCATCCGGAGAGGACACACTCAAAACGCTTTTCACTCCGATTGATGAATACCTTGAATGGTATTTAAAGTCGGAGAAAAAGAGCAATTACTTATACTACGGAAGCGACAGGGAGCCTGCGGAATTCGATTTTGTGTCCCTCTCAAAGCTCGCTGCATTGTTAGCTGACAGAGACCACGAACTTCGTTTTGGAAGATTACACGAGCGTATAACGAATCGAAATTGTGATTTCTGCGGGAGGAGGGTACGGAAAAATGAAAGATTGGACAGGCTTTCGGACGGCAGGAAAATTTGTGATCAATGCAAGAAACAAATTGTGACGGGAAATAAAAGAGAACTGAAAGAACATACGGCTGCTGCAAAGCTTTTCCTTGAAAGTAATTACGGAATAAAAATTGATAATGAGTATGCAGTTTGTTTTGATTCTGCAGAGAGAATTTTACAAGAAATTAAGGCAAAGGGAGATACGGAATACAAGGGAGATATACCGCTTTTTTCCTTTTTCGAAAAAAGGAGGGTTCACGTTGAAAAAGGGTTGCCATCAGCGAATCTAACCGAATTATTCGTTCGTGAATTGACACATGCCTGGCAGCGAAAAAACGTTCCGGATCTTTCGGCAGACCTTTCGGAAGGGTTGCTTGCCATTGTGGATATACAGTATTTAAGGTTTATCAGCAGGAATGGTTTGGCGGATGAAAGAACAAGCAAGCTGAACAGCTCCTATACGAGAGCAGGCACGGGATATAGGGAGATAGCCGGTAAACTAAAGGAAAACCCTAAGTACAGAAATAATCCGTTTTTGTATTTACTTGCAACTGCTTCGGGAGAATTTTTGGATGAGCTTATCCCGGAGAAACCGCGAAAAAGGGAGATGGGGGAGGATATCTTCGGGAAAAAATATGAGCCAAAAGAATTTGATCGGGTTCTTGAAGGACCCCCGGAGTACTTTTATCGCAATCGTTTGGCATCCGCTCAGCAAATGCTTTATGATTCTATGGTAGAAGCAATTATTCAGCATGTTGAGAGTGTGGACGTAAGCGGACTGAAGGAAGGCAGTGTTTTTACGGTGTCTAAAGCGATAAGCTATGATCGTCCCGATTTGTTTTGGTACAATAACTGCACATATACAGAAGATAAAATCCTTCTTAAGTATGGTGCCGATCGGGAGGAGAGGGAAAAGCTGCAAAAGCAGATGGATGAGATGATTCCGAAATTTGTTGAAGACATTGATGACAAGATGAGCGCATACGATGCGGCGATACGCATCTATGCAAAAGTTGTTAATGCAACGGATTATGATACCATTGCACTCAACGAACAGAAGGCTAAGGGAGGGCCGGCCAAGGATGAAATTGATTATCTGAGAACAATATGCGGAGTTTTTATTAGGGGAACAGCAGTTTGCGAAGGATATGCGCGTGCGATTGCGTATTTGATGCAAAAATGCGGCATTGAGTGTGCCGAAGCCGCCGGATACATAACAAAGGCCGACGGAGGGCAAGGAACGCCGCATGCATGGAACATTATTAAAATAGACGGCGAATACTACCATGTGGATGCAACATGGGATGATTATTCCAATACGAATCAGGCAGTCAAGCATGATGAATTCGGATATAATTATTTCTGCATTACAACGGAAGAAATTCAAAGGACACGAAAAGTCGACCTTTGCCCGACGGATGTTCCGATTTGTTCGGCCGTGGGGGCAAACTATTACTACCACAATTCATTGATACTAACGAAGTATGATTTGAATGAAATTAAACGGTTTGCCGCCGAGGCAGCGGAGCGGGGGCTTGATAAATTCTCGTTCAAATGCGGCGGTATTGCGGTTTACAGAGAGGCCATTAACAGACTGTTCGTGAGTTCGTCAGAAGGGTTTTCGGCTGTTGGTGCGGCAGCAAAGGCGAATAGAAAGATTGATGGTTCAACATATTCTTATTCATGGGATGCTGAAATACGCACAATAACTATAAAGTTTAAGTTCAAAAACAGGTGACTTTTGAAGGATTGAAAGGAGACTAAGTCATGAAAAGATTAGTTTTGATTGCAATTATCGTTGTTCTGCTTGCGCTTTGCGCCTGTTCTCCCGCAAAAAGAATTGTGGGGGAGTGGAAAACGCAAAGCACAGTGCTTGGAGTAGTTGTGGAAACAACGTATGTCTTTGATGAAAACGGAACAGGCAAGAAATGCGGAGCCGCCGAAATTCCGTTTACATACGAGGTTCAAGACAATAAACTGTTGATAACAACAAGCATCATAGGCGTTGATGTTTCAAAAAAAGAGTATTCCATTGATTTTAAAGGGAATACGATTATACTTACAGACGAAAATGAAGTCATTGAACTTATAAAGGAAAAGTGATAAAATCAGCATTGACGATTCAAACGCATAAAAGGAGGAGTAATGGAAGAACTTGAGTACAGTTCTCTTCTGAGAAGACTTATTGAGAAAGCAACAGAACTTGACGGCGGACCGAATCATAAGTTAACAGCAGAAGGCTTTATTGCGGCGGTCGTTTGCTATGTCAGAGATGTAAGCGATCCGGACAGCCAAAGACTGAAGAACATGCTGAAGCTGAAACTTCCGACAGCGATAAGCGATCCGAACAATATTGCAACAGACTTCATTTTGCATGCTACCAGTAAAGCCACACCCGAGTCAAGGCGCATTGACGAAAGTTATATTATAGGGTGTTTTAAAAAGGCGCGCTGCATTGCGGCGAGCGAGGGTTCGGGAGAGGTGCATGCGTACCAGCTGCTGAAATGTATCCTTGACGAGCCGAACGACTTTATACGTAACTATATAGTTTTCGATGATCTCTTCGAGACGGAGCAGACAGTGCCCGGCATACAAGCGCTCGAGGATGCTTACACACGAATATTCGACAACGACACTGCTGAAGCACAAAAAACATCCCACAGCGGAGAATGCAAGAAGGAGACTCGAAAAGAGGCACAAAAAAGTATTGCGGATATAATCAAAAGAACGAAGCAGATTCAGGAGTATCTGAGCGAGAGAGTCTTTGGTCAGGATAATGCGGTAAGTGTATTCGTTGAGGGATATTTTCGCGCGGAGCTTTCGTCACTGACGGACAAAAGCAGCAACCGACCGCGAGCAACCTTTTTGTTTGCCGGCCCTCCGGGAGTTGGCAAAACCTTCCTTGCAGAAAAGGCTGCTGAAGCTATCAGCTATGCGGAAGGAAAAGAAATTCCGTTTGTTCGATTCGATATGAGCGAATACTGCGACAAAGAGTCCTCTCTTGAATTCATTGGCAGTGACGGTGTTTACAAGGGCTCAAAATCAGGCAATTTCACAAGCTTTGTGAAGAAAAATCCGCGCTGCTTAATTCTTTTGGACGAGGTTGAAAAGGCGCACATTTCAATTATCCATTTATTCCTTCAAATTTTAGATGCAGGAAGGATACGAGACAGCAAAACGGACGAAGAAGTATCCCTTGCGAGCGCAATAATGGTTTTTACAACCAATGCGGGCAAACAGCTTTACGAAAACTCCGAGTCGATTGATTTTTCGGTTTTACCGCGCAAAGTAATTTTAAAGGCATTGCAAAAGGACGTTGAACCAAACACGAAAACGCCGTATTTCCCTGCCGCGATATGCTCAAGATTTGCGTCGGGAAATGTTGTTATGTTCAACCATATTCGAGCGCACGAACTTTGGAAAATAGCGAATCGTGAAGTACTGAGAAGTGCCGAATCCTTTACAAACGAAACCGGAATCGGGATTTCCGTAGACGAAAAGGCATACACGGCACTGCTTCTGGCAGAGGGAGGAGCGGCAGACGCACGTGCAGTAACATCACAGGCAAGGACGTTTTTGAACAACGAGATATATGAGATGCTTAGATTGCTGAGCTCTGACCGGAGCAAAACAGATATTGGAAAGCTCGAGGATATTTCGATTGAAGTTAATTTGCCCGCTGACAACGATGATGTTAACTGTTTGTTCAACAATACAGAAACGCAGAACGTTCTGATAGTATCAACACTGGATATTATTGCAAATTGCAGGGAACAATCTTCGAGTGTTGATTTCTTGGGCGCTGATGATACAGAAAGCGCAAAAAGCATCGTGCACAATAACGAGCTGAGTTTTGCCATTGTGGATTTATCGTTGGAAGAACGCGGTGATTCTGAATTGTTGAATCAGGAGGATATTGAATCAACGGGCAGGGATATTCTTTGGTATCTCCGCGAGAACCTGCCGAACCTGCCGATATATGTCCTTGAAAAGAACTCCCAAACACTGAGTAAAGAAGAAAAGCGTTCTTTGCTTAAACAGGGAATAAGAGGAATCTTGCAGATTGGTGATAATGCAGCAGCCTTTGACAGAAGCATTGAAGATATATGCGTTCGGGTGCATCAGCAGAAAAGTATGAATATGCTGGCAAGAGCGAACAAACTTATCTCGTTTGAAACATCACAGAAGGTGAGTGAGGACGGAAAACATGCGGTAATAACCTTGTTCGATTTTGAAACGGAGACCGCAATAGAAGCTGAGGATTCAAGCAATATAATGAGTACTGTTTCAAGGCCGAACATACGCTTTGAACACGTAATCGGAGCGGAAGATGCAAAGAAAGAACTGAAGTACTTTGTTGAATACCTGAAAAATCCCGGAAAATTTATCGGTACAGGAGTAAGTGCACCAAAAGGCGTAATTCTTTACGGCCCTCCGGGCACGGGCAAAACAATGCTTGCAAAGGCAATGGCAAGTGAGTCGAATGCAACATTCCTTTTTGCGGAGGGAAATCAGTTTTTAAGCAGATATGCGGATGGCGGTTCTGAAAAGGTTCACGAGTTTTTTCGGACAGCACGTAAATACGCACCGTCCATTCTGTTCATCGACGAAATCGATGCTATTGCAAAAGAACGCCGAGGAGAAGATCAAACAGGAGCAGAGGCAACGTTGACGGCGTTCCTTACGGAGATGGATGGGTTCAATAAGGATCTTTCAAAACCTGTATTTGTTCTTGCGGCAACTAATTTTGATGTTGAATCCGGCGGAAGCAAAAGTCTTGATCCTGCGCTCATGCGCAGATTTGACAGAAGAGTTTTAATTGATCTTCCCAACAAAGCAGAGCGACGCACGTATCTCGAAATGAAGATAAACAAAAACAATGTTTTTAACGTGTCCGACAGTAAACTTGAAAACATTGTTGTGCGCTCAACCGGCATGAGTCTTGCTGCACTGGAATCAGTTGCGGAACTCGCTTTGAGAATGGCAATTCGTGACGGAGAAATGAAAGTCGCGGATGAAATTTTTGAAAAGGCGTTTGAAACATTTAATAGCGGGGAATCCCAAAAATGGGATAGTGCAACAATTGAACGCGTAGCTCGACATGAAGCCGGTCATGCGTTTCTTTGCTGGCACGGCGGTGAAACTCCGTCATATGTTACAGTGGTTGCAAGAGCGAATCATGGCGGTTATATGCAGCACGGAGACAACGAGGAAAAAACAATCTACACAAAGCGTGAATTGATTGGAAGGATCCGAACATCTCTGGGCGGGCGTGCGGCTGAGATGGTTTATTACGGCAGCGAAGACGGAATTTCAACCGGTGCAGCGGGAGACTTGGAAACTGCAACATCCTTGGCAAAACGCTTGATATGTAGTTACGGCATGGTTGAAGAGTTCGGCCTTGCAGCAGTAGATCCGAATTCAGTGAGCGGAGAGCTTTCGAACGAGATAAGAAAGAGTATTAACAACATACTGGACATTGAGCTGAAGAAGGCAATACGAATTATCAGTGAGCATCGGGAAGCCGTGGACAAGCTTATTGAAAAATTGCTCAAAGATGATTATGCTGCCGGGGACGAAATAGACGCGATTTTCGCATCATGCATTAAGGGTTAATATAATAAACATTGCGAGACAGCCTTGATGAATGCCCGGAGGGGACGGACTGTCTCGCAATTACGGAGAAAATGCCACGCCATGGCAGAAAGGCAATGCTGACAGCAATGAAATGATATTAAACGATGCCGTTTGCTAAATGAATGACAACTGAATGCGGATAATAAACGAAACAGCCGTCGCATGACGGCTGTTTTGGCATCCCCGGCGCGATTCGAACGCGCGACCTTCCGCTTAGGAGGCGGACGCTCTATCCTGCTGAGCTACGGAGACATTTACCAACAATTATTCTATCTTATTTTTGAAAAAGAGTCAATCACTTTATGCGGGCGGGATGAAATATATCTTGGAGACGGCGCCGGGTACTGATGTTTTTCGGACGGCAGCCGAAGAAGACGGCAGCCCGGGGTGCAATTTTCTGCTTTTGAGGAGAAAAATCGGGTTCCTCTTGAAAATAGAAAAAGAAATGGTAGAATATTGGACAAAGGACACAAAAGTGTTTAAGGAGGTGCAAAACATGCCGGCGAGGACAAAAATCATTGCGGCGTACCCATCGCTTTCACCTGCGGAGCGGCAGGCGGCGGACTTTATCCTTTCCGATCCGGATGCGGTTCCGCATCTTTCGATAAAGCAGATTGCGGCGCGGGCGGGGGTCAGTATGCCGACCGTGACGCGGCTTGTACGGCGGGCGGGCTACAGCGGTTTTACGGAGCTGCGAATTGCGCTTGCCGGAAGTTTTACCAAAAACAAACCGGTTGCATCGGGCGATGATGACGGCGAGTTTTTCAGCAAGCTGATGCTCGGTCAGATGCGTTCGGTCGAGGCAGCACTTAAGGCTGCGGACGAGGAAAGAATTTGCGCACTTGCCAAACGGCTTGTGACGAGCACGGGGTGTGTGCTGCTGTGCGGTGCGGGAGCAGCGGCAGGGATTGCCGAAAGTGCGGGCAGCGCACTTGTCGAACTCGGAATCCGTGCGGTTTGCCCGCAAAAACCCGAAACCCGGGCGGCATATTCCGCGCTGCTCGGTGAAGGAGACACTCTGTTCTGCATCCGTTCCGAAGGAAGCAAGGAAAGCGCGCAGCAACTGACGGAATGCATTCGAACGGCAAAAAAGGGTGGTGCGTACACTGTTTTTGTTTGCAATGAGCCTTGCATTTCGGCGGAGAGTGAAGCGGATTGCAGCATTTGCACAACATGCGAAAGCGATATTCGCAGACTTTTGGGTTATGCAACATCGGCATCGCTTGTTGCGTTTACGGAAGCTTTACTCGCGCTCACGGCGCGATATGCGGGAAAAATTCCGGAGAATGCATACCGGGGAAGAATGCAGTGAACAGCTGAAAGGGAATATAAACAAAATGAGAATCATTGAGGATTTGCATACACATACATATTACAGCCACGGCAAAAACGGCCCGCGCGACAATGTGCTTCGGGCGTTGGAGCTCGGACTTGAGGCGGTTGCGGTCAGCGAACATGCGGGCGGCAACATGTATTACGGTGTCCGCGGGAAAAAACTGGAGCGGCTGAACGCGGAGCTTGCGGAACTGCGTCGGGAGTTTGACGGACGTATCCGCGTGCTGCGCGGTTTGGAATGCAACGTAATGAATTTCGGTGAAAGCGATATCCCGAAGGACCGCAGCGAATATGATGTCATTATTCTTGGGTACCACAAGGGAATTCCGCCGGTGAACAGATTTGCGCGGCATATCCTTTTCGAAAGTTTCGGCGGAAAATCGACTCCGCGGCGCAACACCGAATCGCTCATGGCGGCGGCGGAAAAGGGTCATGCAGATATTATTTCGCACCCGAACCTTTATTTGACTCTGGACATTCCGTATCTTGCGGACTGTGCAAGGCAGCTTGGCATTTTGCTGGAAATAAACTCCTCGCATGTAAGCCTGACCCCGGAGGAGATAAAAACGATACACGAACACGGCGCGGGGCTTATCATCGGCAGTGACGCTCATGTCAGCTCCCGTGTCGGTGATTTTGCAAACGGAATCGAATCCGCAAAACAGGCGGGAGTTTTGAATTCGGTTGTTAATATTGAATTATAATGCAGAATGCACGGTGCATCGACCGATGTCCGAAAGTACGGAGGCTCAGGTTCGGAAGAACCGCCTGCAAAGCTCCGAAAGCGCGGCCTCGAGCTGCGCACAGCTGCGCCAGCCGCTTCCGATAGGTGCGTTCGGACGGCTTTTTCCGTGAAAATCGCTTCCGCAGGTTGCAAACAGTCCGAATTCACGGGAAAGGGAAGAGAAAAGCCGCGTCTCACCTTCCGTTGCGGCACCGTAAAAAGCTTCAATACCCCATATTCCCTTGTCGGCAAGGTCGCGGACAAGCTCATGCGGATCGCATTTTTTCATCAGCATCGGGTGGGCAAGTATTGCAGCTCCGCCCGCGCCCGTAACGGCATCGATGACAGCCTGCGGAGAGGGGTGTTTTTGCTTTATATCCGCAAGAGCGTCTCTGTTCAGTATGCGGCGGAAGGCATCGGCTGTGTTTTCGGCGTGGCCTGCTGCGGTGAGCGCGGCAGCATAGTTGGCGCGGGTCGTGGATTCGCTGCGGATAAGATAATCCGAAACATCCATGCCCATTTTACGCAGCTTGATTTCAAGCAGACGGTTGCGCTCCTCGCGAAGAGCGGTTTGTTCCGCAAGCAGTTTTTGAAAACACGGCGCGTTGATATCCTGCCCGATGCCGAGAATGTGAAGCGTGTCGGCATAGTCCGCTTCGGCCTCAACTCCGGGAAGCATCCGAAGCCCAAGCTGTGCGGCACGGGACAGCGCGGCGGGAACTCCGCGCACACAATCGTGGTCAGTCAACGCGAGCAGCTCAATTCCGGCGGCTTTTGCAAGCTCGGCAACATGTTCCGGGGATTCGCTTCCGTCGGAACAGCGGGAGTGTGTGTGCAAATCATACATTGTGTTTTCCTCCGTGTACACGGCGAAGCCCGTGCGGGTGATTCGGCCGTGCTTTAGTCTGTCGGAATGCCGACTGCGTTTGAAATAATTATACATGAGACCGCGGAGAAATGCAACGGCGGAACAAAAACAATATATCTGCCGGAGAGGATTGTCGGAAAAGCGCGTATATTGTATAATTAAAGAATGCGGGAGTTTACGCATGAAGGGCGGGAAACTCAAAAAATATCGAGGCGAAAACCGATATGATAAACGTGAAAGAAAAGAAAACCGAACGAACCGAAAAAATCGGGAAAGGACAAACAGCACCGAAAAGAAAGAAAACGGCGACGGTCGAGCGCATTGCGCAGGCGATAGGCTCAAAACGTTTTCTTGCAATTGTGCTGTGCTGCTGTGCCTGGGCGGTGTTCCATGCAGTGAACATGTATGCCGTTTATTCCGATTTGCTTAAGCGCGTTCGGGATGCGCTTCCGATTTATTCCGGAGAGGAAATGCAGCGATTTGCGGAGCTGACTTCCGACCTGATATATACTTTCAGAGTCACGGCGGGAATTTACTGCATACTTGAATGCATTTTGCCGATTGCGGCGGCGGCGGCATTTGCGGCGGTGCATTGCGATGCACGGCGGGGACAGCTTGCGGAGGGTTCGGGAATTCCGCTGCTTCGAATGACGCTTGCGGTGCAGGTTGTCATCGGAATTGCCGCAGCCGTTACGCTGTGCCTGCTTGTCGTCTGTGCGGCGGAACTGGAGCAAGATATAATCGTTTTTCGCAAAACCGTACTTAACATCATTGCAACGCCTCCGCCCGTGTTTACTCCGATGCGCATTGCGGCGATAATAATTACTGCGGGCGGGATAAATGCTGCGCTGTGCACACTTGAATGCTTTTTGTTCCGCATGTTCGGAAATGTTCGAAGTCAGCTTTCTGCGGAGCCGAACGGCGGCAGGGCGGAAATACGGCTGCAGCGGGCGGAATATCTGCTGTTCGGTCTCGGGCTTGCTTCGGCGGCGTGCGCGGTTGTTCTGCTTACGGCGGTTGTGGCAATGGGGCAGCGGCATCCGTCCGTTTACAAAAGCGGAATCATCAATGCGTTCAATCCGCCGGCATTTGCCGCCGCGGCGTGTGCGCTTTTCACCGGTATGAAGCTGTGCAGAAGCTGTGAACAACATGAAGCTGTGAACAATAAGGAAAAAACTGCTGCGGAAGATGCAGGCAGCTAAAATGGGATACAAATCCGTTTATAACGACAAAAAAGCAGAGCCGCTGCGGCGAGCTCTGCTTTTTGTTGTTCTTGCGGGAAGAGTCTCGGAAAGTCGCTTTTGCGAAAACGGTTTGTTTAACAGCCTTTTTCACAAAACACGAAACGTTAACTCAACCGACGGCTGAAGGAACCGTTATTTTTCGTCCTTTGAATCGTCGCACTCGGAGAACACGGCCCTGAGCCTGTCAAGAATATCGATTACATATTCTTTGTTGAGCGTGTAATAGGTTTTTGCGGTGCGCAGATCGCATTCCACAAGGTTTGCCGCAACAAGGCGCGCCATATGATGGGAAATGGTGGTGGGGTGCAGCGCGGTCTTTTCGGAAAGCTCCTGTCCGTAGGCGGGGCTTTCGCGAAGCAGATTGATAATGTCCAAACGGCTCGGCTCGGAAAGGGCTTTGAACAGCATTGCGAGTTCCTCGGGGGAAGAGATAATGTCGCGAACGCTTGAAACAAGGTCATAACCGATGCCCATGAGAACCATGCCGCTGTCCTTTCCGGTATCGTCCTGATACTGCTTGACGAAAGCAGCAATATGGTCATACATGAAGATGGAGCAGTAGGGAGTCATTTCGATATCGTCGGGAAGTCCCATTCCGTAGCAGTCGTTAACCTTTTTGAGGACGCCGCTGCCTTCGGGATAGCGTTTGGAAAATGCGGAGCAGATTGATGCAACGTTTTCGCGTTCACGGCGCATTGCATTGAGGAACCCGTCAATAAGCAGGGATACGCGTTCGGAATAGCTCTTGTATTTGAACAGGAGCTTCATTACGCCGAGTCGGGCCTGCTCATCAAGGCCGGTGTTTTCAAGCCGCTCATAGAAGACATCGGAAGTGATCTCCTCGGTCACGGTTGCGGTGCCGGGGGATTCAAGAACGCTCAGAATGTCAACCATGATGTCTTCATCGGTTTTTGAATAAATATATTCGGTGAAATTCTCCGGATCAATACCGTCGCGAATTGCGGGGAAGACCATCATGTACATAATGCTGTTGCTGCATGCGAAGGGTGTGGGACTGCTGCAAACAGGAGTCAACAGCTGACTGAGCTCGCGCTTACCCACACGGACAAGGTAGTCAAGGCGATCCTGAAGGTCTGCAACCGGAGAGAGGAGCCTTAAAAATTCGTTTGTTTTTGAAGGAAATCTTGTGCACAATCTGTCGAGTTCGATGCGAACGAGACGACCTTCGGCTCTGCGGTGGAAGTATTGAAGAGCTTCAAAGAGGGGATTGATGTTTATCATACGGGAGACCAACCTTTCGTATTTTTGTTTTATACTCTTTTATTCTAATACATTTAAAAAAATATGTCAAGTACAGAATTTCCTGTTGACAAGATATTGTTGAGCATTGTACAATGCATAGGATACCAATCCTATAACTGTGGTTGGAGAAGGAGGATAAACATGAAACTCAAACGTTTGGCGGCACTTGTGCTCGCGGTTATGATGACATTGGCCGCAGCTTCCGCGACGGGGCTTTCGAAGCTTGCGGCGGAAGGAACACAAAAGCCCGAAAAGTCCGTTGTTGATGCGGCGGGCGCAACATGGTACCACGCCGATGCAGGCGAGGAACTGCGTTTTGATGACGACTCAAGCTATTGCTTTGAAAGCGAAAGCTGGATTATGCGTCAGAAGAGCGGGAACACGATTGACGAAGCTGTTTTCGACGGCATCACGCCCGACAATGTTCAGACATTGACCGATGAAAACGGCGAGACCTACACCGTTTCAATGTATTCCCAGGCAACGGTTGTTGCAGCACTCAACCGCATGCTCGGCAAAGAAACGAAAAAACCCGAACGAACCCTTGTTGAAAGGTACAAAATTGATGATGAAGGCATGATTGACGTCATTATCAAACTTTCCGGCGATGCCGTGCTCGAAAACGGCGGCGCGGTTCTCGGCGAAGGACTTACCAAACAGCAGTCCGCCGCACGCGAAAAGCTTGCAGCGGAACACGAAATCATTAAAAAGCGCATTGAGTGCGCCGCTTCGGCAATCTCTTTTGAATATGATTTCACCCTGCTCTGCAACGGCTTTGCGGCAAGCGTACCTTTCAACGAGGTTTCGCGCATTGCGGCGGTTGCGGGCGTTGAAAGCGTTGAATACATGCCCGTGTTCGAAATTCCCACGGAGAGCTATGAAATCGTTCGTCCCGGCGACACAAAGATGACGATTGCGAACGATGTTATTGAATCCCGCTACGCATGGGATCTCGGCATTGACGGCAGCGGCATGGTTATTGCAATTATCGATACAGGCATCGATACCGATAACGAGTGCTTTGCTCCCGGGCTTGAAACAGTCAAACTGACACAGGAGGACATCAGCCGCATAATCGCCGAAAATCCGGATATGAACATGCTTGCGCTCCGTCCCGGAACGACTGCGGAACAGGTTTATATCAACGATAAGATTCCGTTCGCATTTGACTATGCGGATAAGGACTGCGATGTTAACCACGGCGGACAGGCTTCCGCACACGGCACGCATGTTGCCGGCATCGCAGCGGGGCAGGCGGTCGAAAGCGCGGGTACAAGCTTCGGACTGACCTCACTCGGCGTTGCACCCAAGGCGCAGATCCTGCCGCTCAAGGTGTTCAGCAATCGCGATGCTTCCGCAACTCTCGGCAGCGTTGCAGCCGCAATGGAGGATGCGATCGTTCTCGGTGCGGATGCGATAAACCTCAGTCTCGGTGCTGTCGGCGGTCCCGTGTATTACGAGGACTATACAGAAGTTTTTGATGCGGCACTTGCCAACGGCATCAATGTTGTTGCTTCTGCGGGCAACTCCGCCTCTTCCACTTACCACAGCCTTTGGGAAGCGGATCTCGGCCTTACGGACAATCCCGATATCGGCATGGTCGGCATGCCCGGAAGCTTCAATTCCGTTCTGACGGTTGCAAGTCTTAACAACCCCGAATACTTCGTTGCGATTCAGACTCAGGATGCGCTGCTGTTCGATGATGCATATCCCGAATACGGCGGCTCATGGAAATCCCGCTATGACGACAAGGCGGATTATGAGTACAAAGTTGCAACCCGCATCGGCGGACACAGCTACGAGTACAGTATTTTTCATACCACCATCGACAATGCGGATCTTTCCGATGTTTCCGGAATCGCAAAAGAGGCAATGCCGATGTTTCCGGCAAGCTTCTGTTTGTTGATTATAACTCCGAACTGACGATCGATGAACATGCGGCGTTTGCACGCGAGGCGGGTGCGGCTGCACTGTTTATCTTTGACTCTTCAAGAGAAACCACCTTTGTTGACACAACGAGAGAGGATTGGACTTATCCCGTTGCGGCATACAAATACGATTCGCTGACCAAGGCTCTTGAACCGTCCCACCCGGCGACGATTCATATCAACCCCTATTGGGATATTGACGATCAGGGCGGTTACATGTCCTCATTCTCAAGCTGGGGCACAACCGGCGGACTGACAATCAAGCCCGAGATAACGGCCATCGGCGGCAATGTTTTCTCCGCATATAACGGCAGCGGCGCATACGCACTTTCAAGCGGCACGTCAATGTCCGCTCCGATGACGGCGGGCAGCGCACTGCTTGTTCGTCAGTATCTGATGAACAATTTCGATATTCCTGCGGCGGAACTTCCGGAAATTGTGAACAACCTGCTCATGAGCGCCGCAACTCCGGTGCTCAATCCCGACGGACTTACCTATTCCCCCCGTTATCAGGGCGCGGGATTTGAGAACATCCGTGCAGCAATGACCGCCGGTGCCTATATCACCACCGAATGCGGCAGGGCAAAGCTTGAACTCGGCGATGACCCGCAGAAAACAGGTGTTTACAACCTCAATTTCACCGTTGTGAACATGACCGATGCGGACAAAACCTATACTGTTGATGCTTCCGTTCAGACGGAAAGTGCGGAGACGGGCCGAATCAATGCGGACGGCACCCGCCGTTATCTCATGACCCAGACCCCGCACATGCTGAATTCCGAAATTGCGGGCAACGGCGCGATCACGGTTCCCGCAGGCGGTTCAACCGAAGTTTCCGTAACGATTACGCTCACCGAGGAAGATATCGCTTATATCGAAAAGTACTTCCCGAACGGCATATATGTCGAAGGTTTCGTGACTCTCACCGCAGGTGAGGAGAACGGCGTTGATCTTTCCGCTCCGTTCCTTGCATTTTACGGCGACTGGCTTGCACTGCCCGCAATTGAGCAGAGCAGCTACTATGATTTCACCGAAATTGAAACCGGTGAATGCGATGCAACCCATGTTGTCAACGGCGTATATACCTATGATGCAAATTACGATGAGTATATCGGCCTCGGAACAAGCATGGCTTGGCCGAACAACAGCATTTACCCCACGGAGGAACTCGGCACGATGCGCTATGTTGCAAACCGCAACGCGATCTCTCCCAACGGGGACAGCATCCGCGATGCGATCGATGCGATCGCAATCGGATTGAACCGCAATGTTGAGAATTTTTATTACAGCGTTGTGAATGCAGAAACGGGCGTTGAATACTACCGCAAGGATCTCGGTTTTGTGCCGAAGACGTATTATAATGACAATGCGGGTCAGGCACTTTACGTCGGAGCCTATGATAACGAGGAGTTTGACTGGGATTATACCGACCTTGAAGGCAACCCCTTGCCCAACAACACAAAACTTACTGTTGCATTCTGTGCGGAATTGGCTTATAATGGCAGGGAGCGCACCGAAAAGTGGGAGATGCCGCTCACGATCGACACCGAAAGCCCAATCAAGAATGTTTCCATGGTCAGCTATGAATGGGAGTATGAGGAATGGAGCGATGAGGAAGACGACTATGTCGGCACGGGTGAATACTACCACGTTCCCACTATCGTCATTGACTACAGCGAGAATCAGTACATGGACTGGAACTGCGGCAGGGCTGCATATGTCAGCGGCGCCAGCTCAAGCAAAGTGTTCCACAATTCCGTTGAACCCGGTACCGTGAACGGAACGACAAGGCTCGGTCTCGGTCCGGACGATCTGAGCGACATCAACAGTTTCCTCTTCCTTGAATGCATGCTAAGCGACTATGCGGGCAACGGCTTGTTTATTCGCATCGAGCGCGATGATCGCCCCGGAATCTACAACTCCGGCGAGCTTTCCGACAGTGTTGTAAATCTCCGCCCCGGCGAGACTTACACCGTCAGCGCACATTCCGATATCTGGGATTTGTTCACGGATTTCGACTTTACATGGAGCGTTGAGGATGAATCAGTTGCATCGGTTGCCCCGAACGAGGGTGATGTTTTCTCCGCAACGATAACCGCAAACGAAATCGGCAGCACCACGCTGAAGCTTACAAACGGCTTCCTTAAGGAGATGACCTGCACGATTAACGTTGTTGCCGAAAACTACGACATCTCCGCTTCGGCAGGACTCGGCGGAACAATATCGCCCGACGGCACAACCACTGTTGATTCTCTCGGTTCTGCATCGTACACGATTACTCCGAATGAGGGCTGGCATGTTGCGGATATCATTGTTGACGGCGAATCAGTCGGTGCCGCAAATGAATACACCTTCGACTGCGTGATTGCAAACCACACGATTGAAGCTGTGTTCGCAAGCGATAACTACTTTAATGTTTATTTCGTTGACTGGGACGGCACAACGATCAGTGTTCAGACAGTCGGCTGCGGCATGGATGCGGAAGCACCTGCCGACCCCGTGCGTGAAGGCTATGATTTCATCGGCTGGAGCGGAAGCTTCACCGGAATCACGGCAAACACCGTCCTTGTTGCACAATATGAACCCGCAAGCGGAATCCTTGCGGGCGATGTTGACGGCGACGGCATTGTGACCGCCGCAGATGCTCTGCTCGTTATGCGTTATTGCAGCGACCTTGCGGAGCTGACCCCCGAACAGCTTGAGGCTGCCGACTTTAACGGCAACGGCGTTGTTGAGCTTATCGACGCGCTGCTTATCCTCCGCGCTGTTATCTGATTTGCTGCTGACGGCCGTTATCATGGTACGAACGGTAACAGCCTTTCAGCAACCCTGCATCGATTTCCGAACAAAAGACTGTCATCATCCTTTCTGTCCTTTGCATCCTGACTCCATTTTTGCAAAGTCGTTCGGAAAACCGGTGCAGGGCATAGAGCCTGCATTGCCGCAATCGTTGACCGGTTGCGGCAATGTTTTTTACCCCTGCATCAATTTAACGGACACACAGCCGCCGAAGAAAAACAGTGAATCAAAATTTTAATATAATGTGATTCTCCCTCTTGAATCCGTTTAAAAAATGTGTTAAACTGATATATGTACAAAATTTGAACATATTCGCCGGTGTGATGGAATTGGCAGACGTGACGGACTCAAAATCCGTTGGTAGCAATACCGTGTGGGTTCGAGTCCCACCACCGGCACCAAACACAGAGGCACCCGTTGGGTGCCTCTGTGTTTGGTTAAATCAAACGGGACTCGAAGCCGTGGGAACAAAACGGTCCTGTGGAGCGTTTTGCCCGGCCGGGGAGCGAAAGCAGTCCGGGCGCGCAGCACGGAGTGCAAGCAAAGGACGATTTGAGCGGAGAGTCCCACCACCGGCACCAAACACAGAGGCACCCGTTGGGTGCCTCTGTGTTTG
>OKTR01000166.1_pt1 | contig 34344 bp, 29 predicted proteins | sample 1606431 | NCBI WGS metagenome assembly OKTR01 (sample SAMEA3879591, study PRJEB24766) | human gut metagenome | biome: human-associated habitat; feature: feces | place: USA | collected 1985/1987
TGAATGAGTGCAACTGGGAAAGTGATTTTTGCCCCTTTGGTTAAAATGAGCTTTGCCCCAGAACAGCATAACTCAGAAAGTGCCGTAAATACGGGCTTTCCACAGAAAACCAGGTCTGTTTGACGACCGAATGACGACAAGACTAAAGCACCCTGCGGGACAGAGTCCCGCAGGGTGCTTTCACATAACTATGCCATATCCTTGTCCATCATTTCACACATTGCGTCCTCCATCTCTGAGTATGCGTGCATATAGTGTGTCGTAATATAAATGCTCTCATGTCCCACTCGGGCGGCAACCACAGGTGCGGACCAACCTTTATTAACCAGATAAGTGATGTGAGAATGCCGAAAGCAGTGAATTGTTATTCGCGGTACCCCGGACTTTTCAATGCCGGCTTTGAGCTTACGATGAAGCGATGTCTTACTTGTAGAAAACAGCGTGGTATCCGGTTTTGAGTCGGGAAGTTTTGAGATATACTCTCTTAATTCATTGCAAAGAGTTTCGGATATGCTGACATTCCGAATACTTTTTGCTGTTTTTGGAGTGGTTACAATCCGTTTGCCGTGCCTTTCGTAAATATTTTTGTTGATACGAATATAGCGTTTTTCAAGGTCGATGTCGGAAACGGTTAATGCCAGCAATTCACCGAGCCTGAGTCCACACCAAAAGAAAACATCGAATGCGATATATTCGGGGGTATTAGGCGATATCTCATTATGAAATCTCTTGTATTGCTCTACGGTCCAAACGGGACGTTCGGGAGCCTCCTTTACGCCCATTTTCACATGCTTCGCCGGATTAAAATCCATAAGATGCCTTTCTGTTGCAAAATTCAGCACAGCACAAAGTCTGGAGCGGATGGCATGAATATAGGAATCTTTATAAATGCATTTTCCGTTTTTAAAAAACGTACCTCTCCATTCCTCTATTTTTACCTGTGTAATATCCGCAAGCTTCATCTTGCCGAAGAACGGCAGAATATGAGTATATACCATATTATTTCTGCTGTCTTGAGTTGATAGCTTTGTGGCTACATCCATAGTTGTCTTATACATTTCAAACAGTTCTTCAAATGTCATATAGTGCTTCGGATCTGAACGCCGCAATATTTTTTCTTGCCAAGTAACTTTCAATCCGTCAAGATAAGCTGTAGCATCCCGTTTGGTTAAAAAGCCTCGCTTTAATGATTTGAAATCGCTGCCGTTCTCCTTTCCGCCTTTTATTCGATATTCAACACGCCATTTCCCGGAGTCGCCCGGTTCTTTCTTTACAGACCCCGTTACAAGGTTTTCAATATTTCCGTCCATTTTACCATCCTTTCTCATGGCAGCTGCTCAAGCAGTGATTTTCTCGGAATTTTGCCGCTAAAAGTCAGGAATCCCTCCGAAGACAATTTTTCGTTGATTTTTCGGATTATCTCATATGCCTGCGAACGTCCGATACCGAGATATATACTGATTTCGCTTGCTGTCATAAAGTCATACTTTTCAACAGCTATTTCTGTTACCTTAATTTTATCCATTTGCTGCTATTCCCGCAAATATGCGTTATCTATATAAGTCTTCGGTACGGTGTTTCTCCTTTCTCTGATTATTTTCAAGCATTTTCGTAATGCACTCAACCATCTGAACGGGTGTGTATTCCCTCGGGAAATATTTGCGAATGTCATCCATCGGAATTTTCAGCTTTTCAACCTGATTGGGTTTAACCTCTGCCATAATTCCGGTTACGGTATCATAATCAAGTTTGCCTTTTTCAAAAGCGGCGCGCATACGGCGAGACTGTGCGTGGGACGGAAAGCTTTCCGTTTCGTCAATGCGGTCAATGACATCTCTTTGTGCTTCTTCATTGAGGAAAGACAATTCGTAAGCAGGCAGCATTTTCATTTTGCCGTTATCTAAATATTCTTGAAGTTCGGGTACGAGATAGGTTAGGCGGATTAGGCGTTGCACAGTTCTTCCGCTGTCATTTTCTGAAATCAACTCCGCACTCACTTCTGACTTCTCGACATTCTGTCGAGAAGTGCCTTGGTGCTTAATTGCATCAAGCTTCATTCTGTAAGACCGCGCCTTTTCCATAAGGGATAGGTTTTCACGCTGACAGTTTGAATCAACCATCATGATCGTGGCTTGGTCACGGTCGATAAAATGAACAACTGACGGAACCTCTTTCATTTTAAGAAGCTCGGCGGCGTGTACTCTGCGGTGTCCGGATATAATTTCGTATTCATCCTGTTTATCCTCAAGCGGGCGGACGATAATGCGGTTTAGAAATCCGTATTCTTTTATGCTCTCGACAAGTTCCGTCATTGACTCATCATCAAGCACCTTGTAGGGGTGATCCTCAAACGGGTGTAGTTTCTCAAGCTTAACGTTCATAAGCTTTGGTTTGGGGTGCTTTACTACCTTTTCGGCAGATGTTTTCGTTTCTTTCATAAGGTTTTTCCTCCAAAATTTAATTCCTTTTTGTCTGCCGTTTCTGTTGTAGAAAATTGTGTATATAAAAATATGATTGAAACGGCAGTGTAGTTTGTTCGGTTCATAATTACTGCCTTTCAAAGAATTTGTTTGTGGGTGTTAATTGCCCGTTAAGGTCCGCGAATAAATAAGCCGGTAAACAATATACTATTTCGTCCTTTCATAAGTTTTTCTTTCAATTTGATATTCCCTGTCAAGTAAATCAATAAGGCGGGGCGACTTATTATAAATCTGCTCCGCCTGTTTAAGCTTCTTGCGTAACGGCGCAATGCGCTCGGTTATGGTCTTGCGCTCATCCTTGTACTGTTGTTTTTCTTCCGGTGTTTTTGCTCGACGGCGCTTGTTATCGGTAAGGGCGCGGTTGTGCTCCAATTTGTTTATTTCCGCTTTAGTTGTGTCAATATAATTTTTGATATCCGTCATTGTATTGAGCTTTTCAGCTTGCAAAAAGCGGTATTCGCTAACATACTTCTTTACATTGCGTACCTCGTGCCGCAATTCAACATCTGCAATAACAAAATTTTTCACTGTCTTTGCTATTTCAAACAATGATAGGATGATATAAAATACCGCGCTGACAAGTACCTTTGACGGATCGTTGGCGTGGTCTACGGTAAAATCAAGTTGATTCATTAGTTTAATAATGGGTGCTTGCTTTGCCTTGTACGGTAAATGAGTGTTCCATTCGTCATAGAAGTAATATTTGCCTTTGTTTTTAGAGAAGTACGCCTCAAGGGTTGTTTCCGTAATCCCGATGCTTTTAAGCCGCACGGCTCTGTCCCAACCTTTATGCTTAATAGATAACCGCCGCCAGTCGATAGAGTAGCCGAGTCCCCATAACTGCCGTTCAAGTTCCGAGCCGTTCGATGAATACTGTAAGCAATAGTCAATATCCTTTTTCAACATATCACGGTGCGTCACTTGCCCGTTTCTGTGCGCCCAATATTCCTTCTTTTGCCCTTTACTGTAAAAACTACTGTTTTCAAGAACAGATAAACCGTGCTCTCGGCAAACCTCATCGGATATCTTTCGCAGTTCCAAATGATCACCGATTTTGTTTTTAAACTTTGAGCCATCCTTAAATGAACAGGGGTTTACGACGAAGTGACAATGCAGGTTATCCGTGTTCAAGTGGACAGTCACAAGTACTTGGTATCTATCTCCCCACATCTTTCTTGCGGTTTCCTTGCCGATTTCAAACGCTTCTTCAGGTGTGACTTCGTCCGACTTAAAGCTCTGTATTCCGTGATAGGCAACAACCTTACCTTTCATACCAAACCGCCGCTGTACGGCTATCATCTCGGTATAGGCGTTTTGCGCCGAGCAGTTGATACCGCCGACAAAAACCTGCCTGTCCGTTTTATTATCGTTTTCTGCGTAGCGTAATGCGGAATATAAATCCTTGTCAAGACATTCTTTCGGTGTGGTTTTATCGGGATTATCGGCGTAGTCCAGCGTAGCCTTTAAGTTTCTGTAGACCGGCCAGAATCCGGTGACAGCCATATTTCATCACGCTCCTTTCCGGGCAATAGCAAAGTTTCGGATATTTCTTTTAGTAGATTGTAAATTTGGTTATTCAGTTTTGAAGAAGTGGATTTATCCTCCAATCGGCCGACTTTTTCAAGCAAAACAAAAAGAGCATCCGGCGGGACCGCTTTCGGTTCGTAGCCTAACGCTCTTTGTCTTACATACTCGGTTGTGGATATCCCGCACTTTTTTGCTTTTGCCGTGATTTTTTGCTTTTCTTTATCCGTAACTCTTACGGATATTCGTATATCTTTTCCCGTATAGTATCAGCTCCTTTCTCACGGGGGATTGGGGGCTGCACCCCAAAGAGTCAGCCGATTTCGGCTGTGATTGGGACTTTCGCGGCACACAAAGTCCCTGCTTGCTAAGGTGTGAGACACACCTTAATCTTTAATGATAGTTTTGCTTTTTGATACCCTCATAGGCATTACCTCTTTTCTGAAATTTTGTATAATAAAAGACCGACTTTTCAGCCGATCCGATACTATTCCTTTTCGGAAGCGGTTTCCGAAATACATTAAACATCCCAGCTTTTTGCTTTTCTGACGCGCCGTAAATATGCCGCTATTTCTTTCACGGTGTTGCCGTTGTGATAAAATCTTGCTGCCAGCGTTGCCGCCTCCACGATGGTTTCTTCGCTATATCCATCCTGTGCATACATACGTCCGAGCTGCTCTATAATTTCATCCTTTTGAATACATAAGCACTGACCCATCTTAAAAATTTCTTCAAGATAGGGTATTTCTTTGTGTTCCTCTAAAATTCCGAATACAGCGGCACGGTAGTATTGGTTGACATGAGTTCTGTGCGTGCGCCTGTCAAATATTTCTAAATCTCTGCCTATGCCTTCCATGTGGTCGCGCTTGTAAACGGTAGGTCTTCCGCGTTTCTTTTTGTTTTCGGAAGCGGCTTCCGAAAATCTTTTTTCTGTGCTTTGCCTGGTTTCGTTCAAATTGATTTCCTCCCGGTTAAAATATTTTTCTTTCTATCCATATACAGTACAAAGCGAAAAACGAAAATTGTTCCTGAGTTTTGAAAAAATTTTTTAGGCTTTTTAAAAATATTTTCGGATATAAAAAACGGCGGTGCTCCCTTTTTTGGAACACCGCCGTAGATTTTTACTTATTCATTTTTCAAAGCCTATGAATTTTTTAAAATCCTTATTCATTGTTTTCATACGCTTGCTGACTGCGCTGTGGGTTTTGTAACCGAGCCGATCGGCAATTTCTTTTTGAGTAAGTCCTTTTTCCGAAAGATAATATATCTCTTTATCTGTGCTGTTTAAGGTTTTTGCAAACTCATCACGCAGGAAAATATACCGCTGTTCTTCAGCAGGATTATTTGCAAAAAAGTTTTTTACCCCCTCAATGTTTGTAGTTTCCTCCTCCGACAACTCGCTGAAAAAGAGCGGCGCGCCAAGCTTGGTTTTGCAATGGGTCCACTTGTTGTAGAAGTTAATTTTATCTTGGTTCAACTGCTCCGAAAAATCCTCGTGTTGCGGAAGCTTTTTAGAAACACCGAAAATTGCTGGAACCTGCTGACCCTGCATAACCGTTTCAATCAGAGTTTCGTCAATCACTCCGGCGATCTTTTCAACAACCGTATGTATTTCATCATCCGTTAGGTCGTCAATTTCCTTATTAACGGATTTTGCATAACAATCAAGCCCCAGCATAACCGGTTCGCCGTACATTTCAAAAAATCTGTCTATATACCTGTTCAGCATTTCGGGGTTTGTATGGATTTTTGAAATCTCTTCGGAAAAATAGTCCGCGTCGGCATTCTCCAAAAAGTTTACCGGATAGTCCTTTGAAAAGTTTTTCATCTTTCGGTTTACACCGAGCGGACGCAAATTCCCGAGCCAATAGTCTCCGAAAATCCTTTTGGCGCGGACAAAAATCTCAGACCGCTCAGCGCTAAAATCATATTCGCGATCAAGAGTCATATTAGCTGTAAAATCATTTTTCTGAAAAAATGATTGAAGCTCGGTTAATTGCTCAGGAGTGAATTTTATTTTCTTGTTCATAAACCCTATCTCCTCCGATTTGATGGAACTTGATAAACCTCAATATGCTATCATGAAACAGAATTCCACCATCCGTTTTCGTTTGTAAATAAGGCTTATCGTGCATTGCACCGCAGGCAGAACATTCATACTCATCCTTTTTCAACAGATGCGTATGTTGTGTCCAATGTGACTTGCCCAATTTCATCACCTCAGATCGAGTTCATTATATTCAGCAGACTCTGGTAGCTGTCTACATCGTGGTACACCACATTGCTTGTGGACATCTCATTGAACAGCTTCTTGGCGCAAGAGATTTTCGCCTGCTCAATAGGACGCAGCTCAAGACTTTCCATTGTGCCTTTCGTTTCGGCTATGAAGAAAATATGCTTGACCTTGCCCTCATAGAAAGCGATTGCCCAGTCCGGCGAATAGTTGCCCACCGGCGTGGGGATTTGGAAGGTTCTCGGCAGCTTGGCATAGACGCACACCTCGTCTGCTGCGTCCAAATCCTCAGCAAACTTTCTCTCAATGCTCTTGTCAGCAGAGCCGTCCGTGAACACATAGTCCTGAATGGCTTTCTTTGCAAGGAACGCCTTATCAAAGCTCTGTGTTGCCTTTTCAGCCGTGAAGATAGAGCTGTCATATTCACCCTCAATGGTATCGTAGGAAATATGCTCTACGATCATTGTGGCTTTCTGCTCATTGATGAGCCGGATGACCTTTGTGATGAACTCCTCCGGGTTATTCCTGAACATATAGAGCTTATCCACACGGATGCCTTGCAGGATAGCAGAAACCGTGCGCCGTGTCAGAACAGTACCCTCTGCGATTTTTCCGATGAGGTCATACTTGATCTGACTGGTTTCGGCGTGCTTGAGTGTCTGTGTCCGGGTCTTTTCACCGGTGAAGGATGCTCCACGCTCGATCTCGTACTCATTCATCTCCGTTTTCTGCCGTCCGATGGTGGTCGTGTATTGCAGCTCGGAAACAAAGAGCTTTTCGTCAATATGTGCAATGGCATTGCGAATCAGCTCGGCGCTGTCAAAATCAACGGTGTAGGCGTACTTATGGTTGATCTCATGCCACAACGCCTGAAACTCTTTCTTAGCGAAGTTTTCGTTAAGCGGGTTATCCTTAACCTTGGTTTCGTGACCGTCAGAGAACATATCCTTGAGAACGCTGTCATCATAGACTGCCTGAATGAGCGTGTGGATGCCGTCTGTCATCGGCCCCAGTTCCTCCGGCAGCTCCGCAACGGCTCCGTTCTTAACATCCTGACGGTACTTGTCCGTCACCTTGCGCTTCATATCCACATAGCCGTTCTGAATGAGGTAGAACTCAATGGCATTGGCTTTCTCATCGTCGATAAGCGTCGGTACATCGTCCACCTTGACATATTTGCCCTTGAAGTATTCGCTTGTAGCTACCGTGGGTCTGTCATAAAGCACGGTCTTAATATCCGACTGCAAGTCCGTCACAAAGGTCTTGTAGCTTTCACTGGCGACTACCGTCAGCGTGTTGATCTCGTGAACGCTGTCGCCGCAGCTCTGCACATCCATACGGTTGCCATCCTGATTGACGCAAAGGCGCAGACCACGACCGACCTCTTGACGCTTTGCCGTGTTGCTGTCGGAGTGCTTCAGAGTACAGATTTGGAACACATTCGGGTTGTCCCAGCCCTCACGCAGCGCGGAGTGGGAGAAGATAAACCGTGTCGGCTCGTCAAAGGAAAGCAGCCGTTCCTTGTTTTTCAGAATCAGGTCATAGGCGGAAATATCGTCGGAGAACTCGCTGCCACGCTTGAGCTGACTATCCACGCTGCGCCCGGTTTTCTTATCGATGCTGAAATAGCCCTTATGTACCCGGCTTACATCGCTGCAAGTGGATTTGAGATATTTCTGATACGGCGTGTCAAACATCGTAATGTACTCATTCAGAATAGCAAGATACTCCTGCTCAAACATCACGCCGTATTCTCCAAGCACCTCGTCACCGTTTTCGTCGTACTGGCGGTACTTTGCCACTTCGTCGATGAAGAACAGGGACAGGCACTTGATGCCCATATTAAAGAGCTTTTCCTCTTTTTCAAAGTGGGAGAGGATGGTTTCTCTGATTTGAATGCGGCGCATATCCTTTTCGGACACATCGCCCACCACATCACCGGCTTTGATGACCTCACCGTTGGTGAAGGTCACGGTGCCACGCAGCGGGTCAATTTCAGAGATGGTATACCCCTTGTATTGCTCCATTTCCTGAGAAACAAAGTAGAGGTCGTCACCAACGCCGAGAATACGGGTTTCCCGGTTGATGGACTTGTTGTAGCCGATCTCCAGCTCGATTTTTGCCATCGGCGGCTTCTTGCTGGAAAGAATGATCTGTTCAAGGTAGAGGTAGCTGTCCGTACCACGGAAGTTCTTGACCTCAAAGCCCTTGACCTCGATCTTCTTGACCAGCCGCTTGTTGAAGGCGTCCAGCGCATCCAGCACATAAACAAGGTTGTGCTGCTTGGCGTGGGTAGCCGAGTAGTTGAGCGAGAATAGCGGATTGAAGTTCTTCAGTGCCTTCTGCGTCACATCGCCGCCCATCTTCTGTGGCTCGTCCAAAATAATGATTGGACGGTTCGCCTTAATCACATCAATCGGGCGGCGGGAGCCAAATTCATCCCGTTTGGAGTAGATGATACGGGCTTCTTTGCTCTTACCGTCCTCTTTCAGCGAGGAGGCAAACGCCTGCGTGTTGATGATCATGACATTGATGCCGGAGCTGCTCGAAAAGTTATCCAACTGGTTCAGGTCGGAGCTGTTGTAGATGAAGAAGCGAGCCTTTTTGCCGTAATGCTCCATAAAATGGTCTGCGGTGATTTCGAAGGACTTCTTCACGCCCTCACGGATCGCAATAGAGGGAACGACCACAATAAACTTGCTCCAGCCGTACTTCTTGTTCAGCTCGAACATCGTCTTGATATAGACATAGGTTTTGCCCGTGCCGGTTTCCATTTCAATATCAAGGCTGCAACGCCCCAAATCTTTGACAAGGGAAGCAGAGAGCTTAATATTGTTCTGACTCTGCAAAGTCTGAATGTTGTGCAGAAGCTGCTCATCAGAAAGCTCTACCGCTTCATTCTTGTAGCCGGTATCATTCAGCGGATCGATGACTTCAAGCTCCTCATCGGACATACCGAGGGCCATCTGATACGGCTCCGCTTTGACCTTACCCCGGTCACGGATATAGCTGATCTTATCGTGAAAGCCCTGCCCCTGAAAGACACGCACAACGGCATCAACCGCATCGGTTTGGTATTGTTGTATTTTGAAATTAAACTTCATCAGGTTTCACCTCGCTTAATACGCTTGTCGCCAGCTTCAGAACTGAAAGGCATCTGTGAAACAGGTAGCCGTAATGTTCATTACAACCGATGTCTTTCTTATCCGTTTCGTGATGGCGAATTCTAAACCTGTTTCCAAGTTTGGTAAGCGCAGAAAACTCCTCTTGCAGCATTGCTTTGTAATCAGCGTCTCCTTTACTTATTACATCAAGCAGCCTGTCAGCGGAGGTCTTTTTGTCGTACTGCTGATAATATGTCTTGATTCGTTCAAATGCATCCCAAACTTTTTCTGTTGCCATACCGATTTTTGCTTCTTTATAAAGCTGAAAAGACTGTTCAACAAGTTTGCAAAACTCGGTATCATTGATTCTGAATGCTGCTAAATCAAATGAAAGCGTAGCCTGCTCTGCCAATTCCATTTCAAGCAAATCAATGATTGTTTGAGCATTTCTGCGAATCGTGCCACTGTAATATTTTGCTTCCTCCATACAATCAATGATTGCAGGAAGTTCTTTGCCAAACAGCTTCTCGGCACGGCTCATATCATCAGCAAGTTCAAAGCCTTTATAGTCATTCTCCAAGTCAGCTTTTAACGCCGAAATAATCTTTTCTGCGTATTGCCTGTTCATCACAGCACCTTCCTTACAGTATCGGGGCTGTAGGTGGCGAAGATCTGATCGAAGTTGGTTGCCACGCTGTCGCTTGCCATAGAGCTGTCACGCATCACGAAGTAGTAGGGCTTCTGCTTGGCAATGGCTGTGATGGTTTCCTCGGTCACATCGCTGTCGAAGCAGGCGATCAGATAGTTGTCCTCCACATTGAACACCTTCTTACCGGCAATGGTGGTTTCCTTGATTTTGCTGGAGAGCAGCACGCCCAAATCCAGCATCACTTGGAACAGCAGATCCTCCGGCGTTCTGTCCTCTTTGATGTTGTCTTCAAGGCTGGAGAACAGGCTGGCTTCATACTCCGCAGGGTTATAGTAGACCTCTTTCATATTGGAGGTATCGCACTTGAGAACGCGGAAGCCGATATCAAGGTCTTGCGTTGTCAAAGGGCTATCCTCTTTGATTTTCTTACCGGCACGACGGATGCGTTCCTTGCCGATTTCGCAGATGGTTTTGTAGCCTGCTTTATATGCTGTGCCCTTTCCGTCACAGACTTCAGGCAGTTGTACCATAACATATTTTATATGGCTTCCTTTGTCAGCGTTCATCTGCATAATTGCATGAGCAGTAGTTGCTGAGCCAGAAAAGAAATCCAATACAAGAGAATCATCTTTGAGGTTTGCTAATGTCAGAAGGCGGGTTAAGAGTCTTACAGGTTTGGGACCGTCAAATACACCGGCATTGAGAAGCTTTGTTACTTCTTTTGCACCTTCCTGACTATGCCCGACATCTTTGTAGAACATAATGGAAGTGGGAGCCATTCCATCATACTTCAGTTCTGTAAGAAATCTCTTCATACAAGGGACGCTGTTACCATCTGCTCCAAAATATATTCTATTATCTTGGAGTCTCTCCAAAAATGCATTTTTGGAGAGCCTCCAGCAGCGACCTGCTGGAGGCTCTATTACACGCCCGGAGGGCGTTGTAATAGGATAATCACAAGCTGCATTATATGTTTTTACCGATAAGTCACTCGGTTTCCAAACTCCTCTTGGATCGTTATCGGGGTTCTGATAGCGTGCATTAGCTTCTTCTGTACGCGGCAGACGACCGATAACAAAGCCGTCGAGATTTCTGGCATACATCAGCACATAATCGTGACTATTAGAAATAAAACGGGCATCGTTTTTTGGGGCGTATGCTCTTTCCCATACCAACTGCGCTACGAAATTTTGCCCGCCAAACACTTCGTCGCAACATTTTTTGAGGTTTTCCTGCTCATTGTCATCAATACTGATAAATATTACACCGTCATCAGTCAGCAAATCCTTTGCCAGTTTCAAACGAGGATAAATCATATTAAGCCAGTCCGTATGAAAACGGCCGTTACTTTCAGGATTAGGAGCAAGTCGATTACCGTCTTTGTCATACTGACCACTATTTGCGAGGTATTCATCGGCACTCTGGACAAAATCATCTTCGTAAACGAAGTCGCTTCCGGTGTTGTACGGAGGATCAATGTAGATCATCTTGATTTTGCCGAGATAGGTTTCCTGCAAGAGCTTCAACACTTCGAGGTTGTCGCCCTCGATATAAAGATTTTCGGTGGTATCAAAGTCCACGCTTTCCTCACGGCAGGGACGCAGCGTTTTGGAAATGGGAGCGTTCGCCAGCAGGACAGATTTCTTCTTGTCCGGCCAGGTGAACTGATAGCGTTCCTCTTTTCCGTCAACGACCTTTGTGTTGATTTCCTGCATCAGCACATCCTTGTCAATGGCACGAACAACCTCGCCGTTCTCGTCAATCGTCTCCGTCACGGCGTTGGGAAACATCTCCGCCAGCTTTCTGAAATTTTCATCAGCTTTGTTCGCCGTTTGCATTTTGAGTTTATCCATTAGGCTTGTCCTCCCTGATTCAATGTAATAACCGAGTTGGCAAGACGCTTTTCTCCGCCAACCGGAGTAGTGTAAAACCTTTGTTCAATGCCGTATAGCAGCATTTTCAGTTCATTTTCAGAGCCGACTTCAAAGGAATTTTCGGACACTTTCAAATCGGGGCAATAATCTCCGATATACTTGAAAATGTTCTTTCTATCAGGCTCATCAAGCTCCGATAATGTTTTTGCGGCAAGGGCAATTCTTTTCCGGTTTGCCGTTTTAACCTTATTGCCGGAATAATCATCTTTCAAGCTGATAAAGTCATTAGCAAGGAAAGAGTCGGTTTCTTCTTGCGTCGCTTCACGATAAAGCATATCTATCCCTCTGAATATACTGGTAATAGATTCGAGCCTACGAAAATATAGGGTGTCTGTGGTCTTGTCGTAAATGGCATCAGGCAAGTCTCTTATGACAATTTCCGCACAGTCCGTTTTATATGTAAATCCCTCCCCAAAATGCACAATCCGTTTTTGTGAGACCAATTTTGATTTGGAAACATTCTGGAAAAAGATAAACCTGTCATCAATAACGAACAGATAGTCGATTTTGTTAAACTCTGCACGGGTAAGGGAGTCCAGGTCTGCCGTCGAAACAGCCTCTGAGAGCAAATCAATGCTGTATTCTTGTCCCTTTGCGTTTGTAATGCAAAACCAATCGTCATCTTGGAGCGTTGCCCCCGGAGTGTACGGCGAAGTAGAAGCACTTTCGGGGTCAAATTCCGGAAAAATCGTTTCTTCGGACGAAAGCATCTTTCGGTATTTCTTGTTTTCTCGCTGACTAAGCTTAACGCATATATTCTTCATTCTGTCTTACCTCTCTATAAAAGTAGAATTGTTTAATCGGTGCAAATGGTCAAATCTCAAATCTTTGATATTGCGGATAACCGGTCCTTTTCGGATAACGAAAATCTTTGTTCCACTTTCCGTTGATACATGGTAATAGTGGTATCCAAAAAGCAGATAAATCGGGTTATAGTATTGCGTCTGTGATAGAAACGTAAAAACAAATACTATCAGATACACGACTGCCATTGTAAAATGCTCCGAGACTCCAACCGAAACAAAGAAGTAACCCAGGTATATTGGAAGAAATTCTCCGTCTGCAAGATTAAACTCTTTGCAATTAACGACCGGAGACTCTGTCCCCAAGAAACGAGACAGAGCGAGCGAAAGCCATGACAGGAAGACCGGAATGATTAAGAGCAATATTCCAAACAAATGGCTCGGTATTTTTCCGATTGTCCATCCTTCTTTTATTGCATATATAATCGCCATCCAAGAGGTAGCGTTTAGCGTAAGTAGCATTTTATATAAGAACAAGACACCGCTCCATCCTTTCTTTAGTTTATTTCATATTGAATTTTTTTTATTTGTTGTACCAGCTCAAACTTTTTCTTCGGCTGTTTCTCAGCCCGTGCCTGCTTTTCCAGCTTGGCGATTTCTTTTTCAACCTTCTGTCGGCGCTCATCGGCTGCTATCTGCTCATCAAGGGTATTGCCGTCTGCGATACTCACACCGCCGATGTCCACCACGATGTTTTCCCATACTTTATCGAGGTTTAAGCCCCGCAGCTCAATGGTGCGGCTATCGGTGGGCTTCCAATCCGTCTGCATCAGCTTGGTATGGTAGATCGCCAGCTTACTTTGTCCCTCAAATTCAAGGACAAACAGGATATTCTGCGGAATGAGCTTTGACAGCGTGGCAACGGTTTTTTCATCAAAGTCTTTCTTCTTCAGCGCCACAAGCAGGACAAAGAAGCTCCCGACTTCCTCTCCGGCAGGAATGTTGATTTTCGTCGGTGTGATCTCGTTGACAATGGTGATCCTCGATATATCGGCGTCGATTTTCTCCTTTGCCGCCGTATTCATTTGGAACTTCGCATAAACAGCCTTCTTCGGAAGCTGTTTGCTCATTTCCGTGCTTTTCGGTAAACCAAGCATAATTTTCACCTCATTTTACAACTAAAAAGCAAATAAGTTCAAAATCATCCAAGCCTTTAATTTCGTTAGACAAAAAGCTGACCTGACCGCCGCCTAAGAAGCTGTCAATATCGCTCTCGTCCTTTACTTCAATGATGGAAGCAATGGCATCGCCAAGCAGCTTGGAAAGCTGCGACATATTTCTGCCGTCACGGGTTTCTTTGTTAAACGGCTTGTAGGCTTCGGGAATCGGCTCCGTCTTGCCTTTGCAGAGGAAACGCATTTTATCAAGCATCTGCTTCGGAGAAAGGTGGTCGCAGATGACCTCTCCGTCATTGCCGATATACACCATATAGAAGGGGTGCAGTCGGTTCTGATGATCGATGTTCACGCTGTTGGAGCGATTTTTCAGGACATAGATCACACCGGCAGGCGTATCCTCACTTGCAGGAACAACCGAGTGCAAGCCGAAGGGCGTTTTATCTATGTCGGGGTGGTGCTTGATATAGTCAAGCAGGTCGAGCCGGAACTCGTTTAACCCCAAGTCCATAATGGAGATGCCCGTTGTCATATCCTCAATGTCTACAACTTCATCCTGCAAGCGCTTGAGCTGCGCCTTTCGGTACTCAAGGTCTGTCTTTTCCTCATCACTGAGCAGATTATCATCGCCCGTAGCGGTCATATCCACAATTTTCATACGGGTTTCGACTTTGGCTTTCAGATTGATGTAATCGTCAAGGGTTACATCAGGCCAGAAGTTCACAAGTTGAATAACCTTGTTGCGGCTTCCGATACGGTCGATACGCCCGAAGCGCTGAATGATGCGGACGGGGTTCCAGTGAATGTCGTAGTTGATGAGGTAGTCGCAGTCCTGCAAGTTCTGACCTTCGGAAATGCAGTCGGTGGCGATCAGCACATCGATTTCCGTCTTATCTCCCGGCATCAGCAGTTCCTTGTCCTTCGAGATAGGCGAGAAGCAGGTCAGCACCGTGTTCAGGTCTGCACGGAGCTTGGGGCAAGTCGTCCGTCCTTCAACAGAGCCGGATACCATTGCGGTGTTCAGTCCATATTTATCCTTGACATAGCGGCTGACATTGTCGTAGAGATAACCGGCGGTATCCGCAAAAGCGGTGAAGATGATTAGCTTTTTATTGCCCTCGTTGATGGGGTGCGTAATTTTATTATCAATCACCCGGAAAAGCTCTTGCAGCTTTGAGTCGTGTTCCGGTGTAATATCTCCAACCAGCAAGGTCAGCAGTTCAAGCACATCGGCATCTTTCACCAGGCTGTCCCGCCAGGATACATAGTCCATATCGGCAAGGTCAATTTTGACTTTCCGTCCGAAAGAGAACAGCTCGTCCGAGTTCTGATCCTCGGCATCAAACTCGTCCATATCGGAAATATCCGTCAGATCAAGGGTCGTACCGGAGTGTTTATCAAAGCGGTCAATCGTTTCTATCGTGCTGTTTATCAAATCCTTGATGCGTGTCAGCGTCAGATTGAAAGAATAGACTGAGCTTTCCATACGCTTCATCAGGTTGATGGCAGTTAAGCGGCGGATGCCCTGCTCACGGTTCGCCTGCGTAAAGCCGACATTGACCTTGTTATCTCCGTACAGCTCAGCATACTTCTCCATCTTACTTAGCAGAATGTAGTGCGTCGGCGTATAGATTGTCAGTGTCAGGAGCATAAGCTGCTCAAAAATCTCGTTGTAGCTGATTGCTTCCTTCAGGTCAGTAAGATGCGGACGAAGCGAAATCGGCTTTAGCCTTGTCGGGAAGGTGCCGATGTCTGCCATATCGTAATACTTCTGAATATGCTTTCTTGAGCGGGCAATGGTCACACTATCCAGCACTTCAAAGAAATCAAAGTCCAGCATTTTGAGAAGGTTTTCAGTCGTGCGGTCGCACGGTTCCCACTTGCTCCAAGTGTTAAACGCCCGCTGTGCGTTCCTGAAAATTTCGTCGATGGAACGGGTAGTGTTGAGCTTTTCATCTATGTAATCCGTATGCCCTTCATACGCAAGAGCAAGCTGATTTTTCAGATCGTTGAAGCGGTTATTAACCGGCGTTGCAGAAAGCATCAGCACCTTTGTCTTTACTCCGGCTCTGATGACCTTCTTCATCAAGGTAACATAGCGGTTATCCTTGGTGTCCTCGTCCGGGTTCTCGACTAATTTGCCGCCGTTTCGGAAGTTGTGGGACTCATCAATTACCACAAGGTCATAATTGCCCCAATTCAGTCTGTCAAGGTCAAGTCCGTTGGAAGTGCCGTGGGTGCGATTTAAGTCGGTATGATAAAGCACATCGTACCGAAGCCGGTCGGCAGCAATGGGGTTATTGACATAGTTATCCTTATAGGTATTCCAGTTGTTCGTCAGTTTCTTGGGGCAAAGCACAAGAACGGACTTGTTGCGGTTTTCGTAGTATTTAATAACGGCAAGGGCGGTAAAGGTTTTACCAAGACCGACGCTATCCGCAAGAATGCAGCCGTTGTATTTTTCAAGTTTATTTATGATGGCGAGGGCAGCATCCTTCTGGAAATTATAGAGCATCCCCCAAATCTTGCTTTCCTTAAAACCGGTCGCTTCGTTGGGCAAAACATCTTCGGACACATCTTCCAAAAACTCATTGAAGATGTTATAGAGCGTCACAAAGTAGATAAAATCGGGAGAGTTTTCGTTATATGCGGCGGTAATGCTGTCAATTACTTCATCAGTAACGACTTGAAGCACCTTGCTGTCATTCCATATCTCATTGAAATCGGCAAGCAAAGTGCGGGCGAGGGACTCATCTTTCACGATTGTTGTGCTGATTACATTGCCTTTCTCGCAGCCAAGCTCAACCGTAGTGAAGTTATTGATAGGCGTATAGCCGACGCCGTCAACTACGATTTGCCCCTGAATGGATTTGTCGCTGACATTTGACTTGAAATTGACCTTCTGTCTGATCCACTCTGCACACTCTCGTGCAATGGCTTTTTGGGTCAGCTCATTCCTGAGCTTGATTTCAAACTCTGTTCCGTAAAGGCTTCTTTCACGGGTCAGGCGAGGAATGTAGAACTCACGCCGTTCTTTTTTCGCCTTTTCGGTCACGAAGGTCGGAGAGGTGAAAATAAACCGGAGTTCCTCAATCTGTGAGAGCTGTTCTTTCAGCTCCTGAAAGGCATAGATAGAGAAGCAAGCCGCCGCAATGGACAGTTTGCTGCCTTGCTTAATTTCAACGGACAAATCGTCCTTAAGAGTTTTTGTAGTATTATTTATAAGCTCCATTTTTCTACACCCGTCCTAATAATAACAAAGTCAGTGTCCCATAAAACGTACTCACAACGCGTTAATTTCATCTTCAAGATGTTTTACCGCTTCCAAGATCACATCAAAATCCGGTTTTTCGCCGTAAATCATATTCTTCATATGCTCATAGTCGTCTTTGAGGACTTTGATATTTTTCTCGCTTGGTATCAATTTCATTGTACCGGGTTTGGCTTCGTCGTATCTTGCCCACGAACAACGGTAGAATTTATCCTTAAAACGCACAACTTTATCGAGCAGGTCTAAGTCCGCAAAAGCCTCAGCCTTTACGGGCGAATTTGCCATACAATAAAGATCATAATAATGGCGGGAATATCTTGTTGGCAAGGCGCTGTTTTCGGGGCGGTATGCCTCTCTATGTAAAATCGTAACCTTTTCCCAAAATGTGCGCTTCGGCAAGACGGTCAATATATCAGTGCTCGGTTGCTTGAAAAGTCTGCCATACTGCTCGGCGGCATAGGGAGTTATCGTTTTTTCGGCGGCAGGAGTCCACGCCGCAAGTGCACCGATTTCAAGACGGATAACCGGCAGGATGGCAGTGTCATCAAAGCTACGGTTATAGGCGAACACAACGGTCTGCGGATCGTCGTCCTCTATGTAACAATTCACATTACAGCCAAGCTCGTTTTTCAAATCGGCAATAACGGCAGGCATAAATTCGTTTTTCAAAAAAGCTTCGGTTTTCGTGCCGGCTTCCTTGTTAAAAATATCTTGTTTTGTATTGCTTCGCTCTTCCCACGGCTCGTCCTTTTCATAACCGAGAACACGCCAATCGAGAATCAAATCAATATCTTCGGAAAAGCGTTCAATGAGTCCATAGGATTTTGAAAGACTTGTGCCGCCCTTGAAAGCAATATTATTTTTCCATGCGCAGCGATGAAAAAGATAATCAAGCATATAGCACACCCAAAAATCTTTTTCAATAATGGCGTCGGTCATACCCATTTTAGCGGCTGTGTTGTGGAAAAGTGCCTTTTTGTCTTTTTCACTCAACCTTGCGATATCTCTCATTTTTCTTCATCCTTACAAATTATTTTAATAAGTTCTAAAACCCACGATGTTGCAGATTTCGACTCCGCCAACATCTTTTCTTTATCTTCATCGGTCAATATCTTTTTCAGACGCGATATTACCTGCTCGGTGATGTTTTCTTTACCGAGCGCTTTCAACGCCTGAATGGTTAGCGCCGTTTTATAGGAAACCTTTGATATTTCCTTGTTTGTGGTACGCTTGAATTTGATTGTTGTATTATCGAAGGTGTACTCTTTGTATGCGCCGTCGGAAACATATACCCACTGAGACGGAACTTGCGTTGAAAGTCCCAAAAGATTCAAAGCCGTATCGCCGCAGGGGACAATAGTCCACCCGAAGTTACGTGCGAGAGCGTGAGCAACCTTGTTCGGTGACGGGGCAACGGCTTCGCCGAGCAGTTCGCTATATTCGGGCTTATAATAAACGCCGAACAGTATTTTTTTGACAAGCCCTTCGTCGGCAAGGCGGAGCAATGCCATATTAACGGTTTTTTTATCGGTAATATCGGTAAAATCAGTTGAAACAAAAACAGAGCCGTTTTTAGACTTTGTTATTATATTTCGTATTTGATTTAGATAATTCGGTCGCTTCATTCCAATGCACCTTCCGTAAGCAGTGGTGTTATACGAATTTATTATACACTATTTTCTACGAAAAATCAAGCGTTTTCGAAAATAATAACCGTTATTTTCTACCAAGCACTTTGAATATGCAAAAAGCGGAGCCAAAGCCCCGCTTTTTCAGATATAAATCAGTTCAGCATTTACTATATTGATTACCCTTGCTTTAATGCTGTTCATCTGGCTAACCCATTCCACTTGATTTTCTGCTTTGAGTTCTTCCGTAATGCCTTCAAGTTCAGCATATTGTTTCGTCATCAGTTCAAACATTTCCTGCGCGTTTCGGTCGAGGTCGTTCAGATACTGCTCAAGCGTGCCGTTTAACCGCATTACATTGATAACCGTCGGGTTATTCTTTTTCAAAAAATTATAATGTCTTTGTCCCCACAAACCTACTCTTGATATAAATTCGTCTTTCATATGGCAAACCTCCTTTGCTGCTTTAATCTTACAGCAAAGCAAAGAAAAACAAAAATGTGCGTTTTGCTTGACGACGAAATGACGACAAAATCTCTCGGACACGGTAATTATTCCCCGTTATTTTTTCAAAAATCGGCGCAAATCGGACGATAAGGTATAGTTCATCACAGAAAAACACCTCCAAAACAATCATTTGACTCGAGTGGGAATAATTTCGCTGTTTTTGGGCAACACTGATTTTTAACCATCGGTAAAATTTGATATTCTCGAATGACCTTGAAGGAGCAATCCTTTGAGGTCATTTTTTACGCCCAGAATCGCAGAAAACCTTGAAAAATCAAGAGATTTTGTCAATAAAATTCCGATTTTATTGTAATTGAATGAGTGCAACTGGGAAAGTGATTTTTGCCCCTTTGGTTAAAATGAGCTTTGTCTCAGAACAACAAAAATGACGGGAAGCCGCTTTTAGTGCGGTTTCCCGTTTTCTTCGTCTATTTTTTGTCTACAAGAGTTGAGTATTGACCATTATTGTAATAAACATTTATTTCTTCTGGCAAATTTAAATTATAAGAATGAAATTCTTTCTTAAATTTGGATTCGAACATTTCTTTTGAAAAATCATTCATTTCAGGTTTATTATTCTCAAATTCAATAAGTTCTTCAATGATTTTGTATTTAGTCATTAAGGGGTTTAATAACAGAAAATAAGTTATGGTATTTCCGGCATTGGATGTAAGAACTTTTCGTTCTATAGACATTTCATAGCCTTGGAGAGTTTTTAGATTATTAAGGAATTCTACAAACTGATTTTCTATTTCTTTTGTTTTTGGCAATAGTAAGTCTGAAATCTGAAAAGTGAATGTTAAATATCCCTTATTTTTTGGAGATGAATCAGTATCTACTTCAAATACTAATCCAGATTGTATCATTGACCTTATCTGTGTAAGAAATTCAGATGAGTACACTATTTTAGGTTTATTCAATGATAGAGCGTCTACAAGTGGAGTATAGTAAGCGTCTATTTTTTCTATAAGGCTATTCCAGTAAGTATAAATATCCCTTGGAAATCTTGATTTCCATAATTCATATTCTTTATTTGAATCTTCTTGATTATCATTTTTGATGTTGAGAAGATTCTTTTTTTGTTCATACCAGATATACATATAGCTGTTGAGAGTAGAAATATCCCATTTAGAGTAGTAAGTCTTTTCTTTGTTAAATAAGGAAAGTTGATCAGAATTAAAAGATTCAATTTCAAACCCAAGGTATTCTTCCATAAAGAAAAAAGTTCGGACAACATCTTCAATGGAATGAATATCAATATCTGATAATGCAGATGGATCCACATCAAGAGCTTGTACAAGTTTATTTCTTATTTCTGATTTAGGAGCCATAAGATCTCCTTCATATTTTCTAATTCTTGAATCAGCAGTAGAAGCAGAGAAACCTATTTTCATCCCAAGTTCTTTTTGTGTCATGTCATGAAGTAATCTATATTCTTTAATTTTTTTTCCTAATGTCATAAATAATCTCCTTAAAAGTCTCTATTTTATATATGTAATTGGGACTTGAAGTCCCAATTAAACAAAAAAGACCGTAGTTCTTAAAGCATTTATTGCTTAAAGAGCTACGGTTTTCTTTATAATTGATGTTTTAAATTTTTACGAGAGTTTTGGCTAAGTATTTGATTAACTTTATCATTATATTTTTTCTCAAATACAATGATAAAATTATTATCAGATATTTTCTTAGCCTTAAATGGAATTCCACTGTTGGCTAAATCGTTAATTTGATTTAAGTTTACCTGCTGATAAACTTCTTCTTTTTGAGATAGAGCTTCCTGTGTTTGTAAATCCTTGGGTAGTTCTAAGCCATTATCCAAGCAGTATTTTATGTAAGCTTGCTCAAGCAATTTAAAATCGCAACTATTATGAACTAACTTATCATTAACTTTGTCTACAATACGATGATAGGTTTTTTCTGCTTGTTTTTCTATTTTATTTTTGCTTCTCCTACAAAATGCTAATTCTTTACTTATGCGAATTTTTCTATTTTCATCTTTAATATCATCTATAATTAAAGTAGAAACGCAACTATTAGGTATAGGAATCATAAATGCAAATCTTAAAGAACCTTTTACATCATTATTTTTATCTTTAATAAGTATATCATCTTCTTTTCCTTTAGTTTTGGATGAAACAGGAACATAATATTTTATATTACCTATTTCTAAAACTGTGCCATAAACAAATTTATCGTTTTGTGCCTCCAACTAATAAAGAAAAGCAGTCATTAAAAATGACTGCTTTTAGTTACTTTTCAGGCTACTTGTTATCAGGTAGTAGCGAACCTACGAAAAACAGGCTGCTTGTTATCAGGTAGCAGCGAACCTACGAGAAACAGACTGCTTGTTATCAGGTAGCAGCGAACCTACGAGAGATGAGTAACTGAACATCTTATGTTATTATATTACATCATTCTTGAAAATATGTCAACTGTTTTAAATGATTTTTAAATATAGAATAACTGGGACTTCAAGTCCCAGTTATTTTACAGATATATTCCACTTATTTTCTTGCTCATATTTATTAACAAGTTTATAAAAAGTTGTTCTTTTCAGATTTAAGATTTCCATAGCTGTATTAGCTCGGATTTCTTTCTTTTTCCATCTGATGTAAACCTCAAACCAATTAGGGGGGAAAGTTTATTTCTTGTCTGCCGAGATGCTGTCCTCGCTTTCTTGCTGCGGCGATTCCTTCGGCTTGTCTTTTTCTCGTTTCTTGTCCCTCAAGGTTAATCATAGTTGTAGGCATATCTATGACTTTTACACGAATGCCGTTTTGCTTGTAATACTCAAGCTCAGATTTTATGTCAAGCTTATTTCTGCTCAGGCGGTCGAGAGATTTTATAACAAGGGTGTCACCGCTTCGGAGTATGTTGTTTCTCGAAATCTGATAGTTGGTTCTTTCTAAGTTTTTTCCTGATTGCTTGTCTGCGAAGATATATTTTTCTTCTGCACCAAGCTGATGAAACGCTTCAAGCTGTCTATCTAAACTCTGCTCATTTGTGCTGACACGAGCATAGTAGTAAGTTCTTGTTTCACTCATTTTAATATTTCCTCCAATATATTCGCAAAAGTATACCTTTGCGAATACCTAAATTTTATATAAAACCAGTAGCCTTACGCATTACCGTCGGAGATTTAAGTGATAGGTAGTCTTCAATACTTAACTTTGATATTTTAATGCCGTATGTTCGCTTAGGCTTGATAAAATCTTGTTGATAATCGTAAGAATAGACTGATAAAGCAGATATATCATAAAGCTTCATAAGCAGCTTATCAAGCTGCTTATAGCTTTTTATATCATGGCTATTATCCTTGTTTTCCGATTCTTTTTTTGTATATGTAAGTTTTTGCTCTGCTTTACTTTGAGGCTTAGTTTCTATTACATTTTCAGGAAGTTGGTTAATTTTAATCTTTCTTTCGCCAAAACCAAACATAATAACCTCCTATCGAATGTCATCGAATTTTGTTGTACATATTTTGTACATTAAGCTATTCTCTGGAATTATCTTTTCAAACGGAATAATCTTTCTGCCACAGACGATAATGCCTGTACCTTTTTTGCCAGATTTCAATGGCAGTTGCTGATAAGGTGATAAGGAGAATAGCTTTGAAACAGCGTCTAAATCTTCTTTTTTTTGCTGAAGCAGTGTGACAAACTCCGAGTTAGCAAGCATTGTTCGGGCTTGAGAAGATTCAAGGACTTCTGTTATATTTTGCGTCATAGCAGTTGGAACGCCGCCGTATTTTCTGATACGCTTATAAACCTTTGAGAAAAATTCTCCTGATTTATGCGTTGTTCTTCCTGCACCGTCGTTAAACATAATACTAAATTCATCAATCCATACCCAAGTACGAACCCCACGCCTTTTATTTGCAACAACTCTTTGCCAAACATACTCAAGTATAACCTGTAAACCTACTGCACGAATTTGTTCACCCATCTGGGCAATATCAAATACCATAAAACGCTTATTTGTATCAATATTTGTTTTGCCGGAAAAGATATTGAATGAACCTTTAACATAAATCTCAAGTGTAACAGCAAGTGAGCGTGCTTCAGGCTCTGGTGCTGATAACAGAAGATTATAAAAATCCTCAAAAGTTGGAAGAAATCGCTCATCTCCATTTGTTTGAATGTATTTTTGATAAGCAAACTTTACACAGCGGTCGATAATTGTTATCTCGTTACTTGTAAGTTCCTGACCCTTTGCTGTTTCAACGATAGTCATAATTGTTTCTGACTTCATTGCTATTGCTGATGTACCTTCCTCGGATACCGTCAAATCTATATCAAAAATATTTAGTTTTGTTGGTGATGACGGGGAAAGCTTAAGGATTGAACCATCAAAGTACTTAACAAGTGGTTTATATTCATTTTCTGGGTCAATAACAATAATCTCATCATTTGGATATTTTAGCAAAACATCAAACATTTCAGCCTTTGAGAACATAGACTTACCCGAACCCGAACAGCCAAGTATATAACCGTTAGCATTCATTTCCTGCGTTCTATCAAGAGTTATAATTGACTTTGTAATCTGATTTTCTCCATAAAAAATACCGCCCTCTGCAAAATGGTCAACATGAGAGAACGGTATCATAACTCCGGCGGCATCGCTAAGGAGATATGTTTTTATGTTATTATTAAACTTTGAGTTAAATTTACTTAATGCAAATGGTGTAACAGCATCAAGAGCTTTAGCTTGCTGTCCTGTGAGAGTGTCAAGCACCACTTGATGTGACTTAGCCTTATTCTGCACATAACGGGTAAGCTCATTTAATTCATCTTCCGTTTTTGCGGTAACAGCTATAAAAATTGATACTTCAAAAAGCTCACAGCCTGTTCCGCCAAGACGGTCTTGTAGGTCTTTAAGCTCCTTTTCTCTGTCACTTAATGAATATGGAATAAAATTAGTACCATTCTTATGATTTATCTCCATACGCTTTTGTATGCTGCCCTCAAGGCTATTTAAATTCTTTTTAACCATATCTGCAGCTTCACCCTTGTCTACCCTGCGTAAATGTTTAGATATTACTATTTTTTCATTATTATCGTGTAAGTCATGAATAAATTCATCATCGATATTACGGTCATAGCTTTTTACAAACAGCACACGAGTATAAGAATCACCTATTTCAATGCACTTCTGTCTGAATACGAATATTGACGGAGCAATATAATCCTTAATTCTGCCACCTGTCGATAAGACATTTTTAGGAAACATAAACGGAATATTGCTGAATTGGTGGTACAGCTTGTATAGAATTTCAAACACTTCCTCAGCCCCAAGTTGGTGCGTTTCTGAATGAAGATTTGTAAATAACTGCTGTAAATTTTGATAATACTTAAAAAGTATATTTGCGTTATCTATCTTGTTTTGAGGTGTATAGGTCATTGCAATAAGCATGATTTTCTTAGCCGCAGCAGCGGAAGTATTTTCAATATAGCTTCCTATGACTTTCTTATAGTCCTTTGCAATATCAGGATATTTTTCTTCCGAGTCCTTATTCGGCAAAAGCGTTTTATAAAGCACATCGGAATCAACCTCAGTATTCATAGTAAATTCTTGATACTCTATATCTGATGGCAGAGTATTAAGCAAACGCATATATTTTTCATAAATATCTTCTTTTTCGTCATCTCTGAAAAGAAAATAATCTATGTTGTTATAAGCGAAAATCAATGTGTATGTATTTTCACCGGTAAGAAAAAGTCCATTCTCATAGGCTTCTATGAATGGTATAGTATCTTGAGCTGTTTTTGGTACTTTTGCTTTTATATTGCCAAAAATATTATTTTGCTTTTTAGAAAATATATTAGAAAATAGATTCATTTTCATCGTTAAATACTCCCTTTCTGTTAAATGGTCGTATGTCTTTTTGTTTGCCGAATAAAAGATTTAATACACCTACTCCGTTTATCTGTATTCCTAAAGAAACAAATAGTGCTATTTCTGCAAAGACTATCCACATAAGTGCATTGAACTCTATACTGTCTTTTAACGCAAAGAATGTTGCAATAGCAGCAGCTAAGCCAAGTACAGTGCATACAATCAATCGTGGAGTCATTGCACTTCCAAGAGGGCTTACGCTTTTGTTAATGACATTCTTTGTGATTTTTACTTTTATCATATGTACCTCCTTTGAACAATAAAAAAGCACAGCTTAGGCTGTGCAGTCGAATGATATGTTTGACATATTTTAATATGTAGTGTATAATATAAACATAGAGCATACCGATAAGCGGTTGTTCCCAATGAATTGTTATAAAAGATAACCGTCCTATTGGTGAGCAGGGCGGTTATCTTCTTTTATTGTTGCGATATGAATTTATGACAAGCAGTATATTTGTAACTGCAATAATCATCTGGAAGAAATCATTCCATTCCATCATCGTATCCCTCCTTTCATTAAGAAAGCAGGGATAAAAGAAAATTTTATGTATCCCTGCACCTCAAAGAGGTTAAGGGAACAACCGCCTACCGTTATGTAGTATGCACTATGTACACACTTTCGTGTGCGAGTACATTATACCAAAATCTATATATTCCGTCAATCTTCTGACGGGCATAATAAAAGCACAGCTTGAGCTGTGCTTTTATTTTTAGCCTTATTCGTATGATTCCTCTGCTAAGTCGTGCATATACTTATCAAAGTTTTTACCGTTATAACGACTACCGAGAGCATTAAACGCTTTGCCACAACCCTGTAAGCCCAATAAACGTTGCTTAGGAATAGTTTTATCAGACCTGAAATAACAATAGATATTTATCAAGCTATCTTTTGGAAGTATACCTCCTTCTATTTCACAGTCAGGATTTAATATTACGAGTTTTTCGAGTTTTTTACAGCCTGAAAAAGTTCTTTTCGGTATTTTAGTTACTGTTTCAGGAACAATGATTTCTTTGACATTATTATCATAATAAAATCCTGGACACTTTGTAAATTCTGATGGAATAGTTACTTTACTTGCATTTCCTGAATATTCATAGCCATTTACTGCTGGATAATAACTATAATCAGAAAATTTAGTTGGTTGAGGTTTATATTTTTCCTCATCACTATATGAGCGTTCTTCAACATCAGGGTCGATAGCAGAACTATTGCTACTTACACTACTTTCTGTTGCACTTGTTGTTTCAGATGATATTTCTGCAGACGATTCAGAAATGCTGGATTCTTCAATCGAGGATTCTGTAGATGTTTCTGTTGAAACATTGCTTGATACACTTGCCTCTGCACTTGTTGAACTGTTATTAGAACAACCGACTATACTTGCCATAGATACTATCAAAGCTAATGTTAAAGCAGTTATTTTCACTTTGTTTTTCATATAATCAATCCTTTCAAATACTATGATTATTATAATATCATAAAGTGATTTTTATTTTAATACTATGCTACTAAATTTTTGAGAACTCTTGGAGTTTTAATCATAAGTATAAATGCACCAATCGAAACAAATATAAAAGAGAAAAATCCCATTTGAGTGTTTAATATATCATCTGGTTTTGCTATACTTATATCTGTAATGAAACCATTTAAATATTGTGCGTAAATATAGAAAACAACAGCTGTAAACACAACATCAAGTACAACAGATAAGTATGAAATCATGAACCTCTTGAAATATTCTTTAGTTGCTTCTCCACAAATGCAAGCAAAGAAAGCAGGGGATACACATTGGAGCATTGCGATTTCAAAACAACGAATAAATAGCTTACACATTACACAAAAAGCTGCAATTGCTAAAGCAATCGCAACTGGACCGATAATCACAAGGAAAAGAATACCTGTGAAGAAGTCAACAATCCAACCAACTATCCATAATCCAGAAGCATCTGGACCCGTAAGAGTTAATTGTAAATTATTCAATATTCCCTTTGTTAATTCCAAAATTTGATTTGTCCAGCCCACACCAATAGATATAATAGATTGACATATTGTAAGAGATAAATCTACAAAAACCTTTGCAAATATTAGTCTAACAGCAATTTTGAATCCACCTCTGAGTGTAAACATTTCGTATTGAAAGGCTGATTCTATAGCATTAACTCCAACAAGTATAACTATTAAGGCATAGGCAATAGCTTGAAATACAGGATATATTGCTTGAGCAATTTGGTTATAATCAAATCCAGCAAAGAAAGAAACAGAAGTTTTACCATTACCTGCTAACATACTGAAACAGTCTATTACCATTATAAGATAGTTTACAAATGTATCAAATACGAAATTGCAGATTGCCATAGGCGATGACCAGTCTGTGCTTTCAACACCATCTGGAGAATAACTTCTGAACTCATTACTTTTAAAGAATGTTTTCAGTTTAGTGAACTCATCATCAAGATTCTTATATATCTTAGAATATTCGCTCTTATCATGATTTGCAGCATCTTTAGCTGTATCATATGCAACTTCAAATGTGCTATAACGATAATTATATATTTGTAAATTGGCACAATTATTAAAATTTTCCCATTCTTTTATAGTGTTTAACTGTGTATCAGTCAGACTATTGCTCATCCAAGTATCTATCTTTGTGATAAGGTTATTTATATCTGTAAGAGAAACCTCGACAGGCTTTTTGACCTTTATTTTATCAATAGTTTTAGTTGATATTTTAGAACTATCGGTATTGTCTTTATTTTGAACTGATACTCGAACGGCATAATAGCCTGAGTCCTCTTGCTTATCAACAATAAGTTCTGATGTACTTTCTTCCGACCAATCCTTGAGAGTTGTCCAAGTTGCATTATTGCTATCGAGTTTTGGAGAAGCTGTTGTTAAATCAGCGTATTTTGTATATTCAAACTTATATTGTATATCCTTGCCATTTCCACCAGTAACATCAGTTACCGTAAATGTTGACTTCTGGTCGCCACCACCTGTAAGAAATTCTTTTGTAGACGCATTAAAATTAAATTTCAATGAATTATATTTAATCTCAAAGGTTGATGTAGCATTTATCGTATATTCCTTGTTGTTTTTATCACGAACAATAAGGCGATAATTATATGTGCCAATATCTTTCGAGGTAGGGAGAAGCTCAATCTGGGTACTACCGCTATAAGTCTTGAAATCACTTAAATTAGTATAATTCTTATCACTGCTTTTTTTATACTGAACTTTGTACTTATACGGTGAGGGGGCGGTGGTTTCATCACTTATATTAACCTGAAATCTTACATTCGGATACCATTCGTCATTCTGCGTGTAGCTTGTTTCCATAGTAGAGATTGAGCCTTTGACATTTCTTGTTTGAAGGCTTATTGTACTTGTTTTTGTTGCAGTTTTTTTGTTTTTATCCCTGACCTCAACCCTTATTGTATAATCACCAGCAGATAGGGAAGAGGTATTCCAAGTTGTTGAGGTTTTACCAGCTGTATAAGCTGTAATTATATGTTTTATACCTTTAGCATCATCATAGCTGTATTGATACTCATAAGGTGCTGTTCCGCTCGAAACAGAAGCCTTGAGAGTAACCGAATCACCAACATAACCACTTTTTGAAGCACTAAAAGATGATATATTGACATCAGGGTAAGCAGGCTTAGTGACCTTAATAGTCGTAGTTTTTGTAGCTTGTTTAGCATAGCCGTTATTTTCTTTGACATAAACCTTTAGTGTACAATTAGCATTCTCAGGCAAAGTACCATTATTAGCAGTAGACCAAGTATAATTTGCATTATTCTGAAAATCTGTAATTAAGCGTTCCGTGCCTGATTTATCAACATATGTATACTTATACTGATAAGTAAATCCACTCACTGTATCTGACAATGTGGTTTTAAGGTTTATGCTTTGTCCTAAAGTTAAATCAGGAGCAGTAAAAGTATCAATAGAGATTTTAGGCTGACCAACTGTTACATAGAATGTTTTTGAAGATTCAGCTCCGGTTGTATCTTTGGCGGCTAAACGAATAATCCATCGGGAATTAGTATCAGACATAATCCTTGAATATCTGCTCGGATACATAATAAAGTTATTTGATGATACCCAGTTAGATGAAGTAAGAGCATACCATGCAGATTCGCTTTCCTTACGATACCAGTAAGCATATTGATTAACTGTACCTGTACCATTAACCTTAATATTCATTACAATCTTACCATCTGCGGCAACATCTGTTGTTGATAAGGTCGAATTACTTATATTAAAATTTGCTGCTGCATTACTTTGCAAAGCACCAATAGATGATAGCACAGTCATAATCATCAGAACAATAGCGATAAGCCGGATAAGCTTTTTGTTAGTTGTCTGTCGATATTTTGATGAAGTTAATAAAGGTGACATACATATCTCCTTTCGTTAGTTAATAATAGAGGAAGCGACACCGCCGCCCCTTCTCAACGGTGTCGGTTGCTCTATAATTACTTAGTTTTATAACAATTTTTCAAGGGCGAAAGTTCCTGCAAAGCATACAGCAATAATTCCGAGTGTAATAAAGCCTGAATTACGCTCACGATTATCCTCTGCCTGAGCTCCATGAGCAGCTTTTAACAGACCACCTACAACAGCAAAAAAGATAAGTATACCACGTACAACCCACATCAAAATGCCAACTATATTGTTCATTGTGTTTGTCTTTATGCCTGTAGGAGCGGAGTTTTCTGCGTTTGCAGCAAATGTAGTAAGTGCGGAACTAAGCATAAATGTTATTGCTGTGCAGCTTACTGCTACTGCTTTCTGGAACTTTTTGACTCCATTAACGATTTTCTTGTTTTTTGTTACCTTTTTAATATTCATAGTTTGTAATCTCCTTAAATTTGATATTTTATGTAATGGTTTCTATTTCGGACAGTTTATGTTTTGATTAGCAACACCTCCAATAAAAGAAAAATATCTATATAAAAAGCTCCGAGAATTTAATTTCTCGGAGCTTATTAGCGTGAACCTTTGCTTATTGTATTTGTTACTTGTTGTACTGACTGCATAGCTTGTACAATCTTCTTAGTTGCAACAATGACTTTACCGACTTTGGTTGCGGATAAGGCTTTTTCTGCAACTGGATTATTAGCTATAGATTGAAATTCAGGCATTTTAAGCATTTGCTTGCCCATATCCGTAATTGTTGCAACACCGTCTTTAACAGTTACTGCACCATTAGCCTGCCATTGCTTTACATTTGATAAAATCTTACTTGAAAGCTGTTTATCTGGGTGACTGATGACTGTAGAAAGGTCGAGCTTATCTGAATGATTAAAAAATGTAAAATCATTTATGTAATCTCCCGTAAGTTCAGCACACATCTGTGCTTCATTTGGCATACAGCCTTTACTTAGAGTAGAGTTTATTTTTTGATTGTAGGCTTCAGATTGGTCTTTTTGTGCTGATTTTATAAAATTAGGTTTATTTATTTTTTCTTTTCCTTTTTCTGTTATTTTAATATCGTTGCCGTCAAGTTCTATTAAATCGTTTTCAGCAGCTTTAACAAATGTGTTTGTAACAGCGTCCTTAATATCCGAATCAGCAATATTGCGTATAGCAGATACAGGCATTCTTTCAGATTGCAAAAAATATGATAAATCCGTATCTTTTCCTGTAAATGTAAAATTCGTAAGTGGGTTGTCGTTGACAACATCACTTACGAATTTATGTGTAGCTTGATTTTCAGTTTTACTATTCTTTATAAAAGTGTCTATCAGTTGTCTTAGTTGTTGAATATTCTGCATTAGGTTTCGAGTTTTATTTCGTACTTCATCGCCAAGTTCATCATATAAGCTCATTGCTCATCCTCCTTAACCTCATTAAGGTTAATATAATTATCAGCCTTAATATCATCACCATTAAATGTCACAAGCTCGTTATTATTACTATCGAAAATCCGTCTAAGCTTTTCTTTAGTAAATTTCTCTTGACTTTCCTTAAATGCAATATCTTCCTCATAATCATCTGACATAATTGCTCTTAATATTTGCTGAGCCTTTTGCTGTCTTTCGACATAACACTTTTCTCTATTAGACTTAATTTCAGCAAAATCAACAGTAATATCGGAGTTATTCTTTTGAGATTCTCCTCTGTCACTGCCAACCTCTGATATTTTCGGGTGCTGTAATGTATCAAATTTATCAATAAAGAAAGGATAAAATTCATCAACAAAGATAATGCATTTACCATTTTTTCCTCTTTTTAATGCCTTTGGTATTTCATCAGGAGCTAAGAGTTCACGAGCTATATAGCTTTCGCTATCAGAACCTCCGCCTTGATTACCTCTGTTATAGCTTCGTGTATCCACTCTTACAGTTGTTTTACCAAGCTTTTTTGATACATATTCTCTACTATCTTGGTCATTTGTGCCAAGAAAAGTAAATATTGAGCAGTTGCCGATAATACTTTCCCAAGTTTTTTCATATATAGCTTTAAGCTGCGACAAACCTTGAAGAACAATACAAAGTCTTATATTATACTTACGAACAACCGCTAATGTTTCTGAGAAATTTGGTATTCTGCCGATGTTTGCAAATTCGTCAAGCTCACAAGAAACTAATAGAGGCAATCTATTGTTGTATTTCAAACTTGCAATATACATTAAACGCTCAAAAAGCTGTGTATAGAAGATATTTGCTAAAGCCTTGTATGTTTGACGAGCTGCAGGAATAATCAAAAATATTGCAGTTTTATGTACTCCAATATCGTCAAAATCCATTTCATCAGTAGATGTTAGCATATCTACTTCTTTTATAGCCCACAAGCTAAGTCTTGTTGAAAGCGTTTTTGTTATACTTCCTAATGTTTCTTCCGGTGTACCCTTAATTGAATTCCAGTAGATTGATACTGCATCATCAATAGTACCTTCCCTTTGCTGATGTCTTTTTATACACTTAGCAATTTCACAGTTTTCGTCTATTGCTCCATTTTTGAATTGAAGTGATGTAAGCAATTTTACAATTCTGCTAAATGACTTTGTTTCATCAGGAGCTTTAAAGAGATACAGCATAATCATAAACAGCATTTCTTTTGCTGATGCGGACCAGAAATCATCTTTTTCCCCCTCTCCAGCAGTGTTTTTAATAAATAAATCCGCAACATTTATAGCGTCTGTATCAGTAACCATATAGTTAAACGGATTATATGTGTTTGACAGGGTAATGTCATTAAGATTAAAAACACGCACTTTATAACCATTTGCTTTTAATAGTTTTGCACAATCTCTGTATAACTCTCCCGATGGGTCAGTGACAACATATGAGCCTGTCATTTGCATAATGTCAGGCTTGATTTTACGGAATGATTTACCAGCACCAGAACCACCAATGACTATCTCATTCAGATTATGACTTGAATAAAACGCACCTTTGACATTAAAAACGGTTATGTAGAAGTTATCACCACAAGGAATACCTGTATTATCTGTAAATCGCTTTTTTTCATATTTATTCGCCCATCTTGTTGAGCCATGTTCCATACCTTTGAAATCATCTCTGTTATTTGATGTAGCCATAATAAATACAACTAATACAACGCAAAGGTATACCCACCACAGCTTTGTTACCTGCCATTCAAGTATTGTCCATAATAATTCCCACGAAAATGGAAGATAAAATGATTTAAAAAGGTCATTTAGAGAATCTATAAACTGTTGCATACTTAGCTCGTCTAAGTTCATTCGAGCAGTATATTGCATATAGTTATATGTACCATAAATCATAAAAAGAACAAAGAATAGACCTAAAACTATACCAGTATATATAATAGGTGCTTTGCTTTTTTCCGCACGAAGTTTATTTTTACTCTCCAAATTATTCACCTCTGTTATGTTTGTCAGAACCTATCAAGTTTTCGATTTTACTCTTTGCCGACTTATCAAAAGAAATTATAACAGTGCTACTATCAATAACTTTCATTCTAAAAAGTATTCCTGCTTTACTTAATATAGCTACATCTTCATTTGTCACTATGCGATAATCGGCAGAAATTATCGTTGGTGTAAATGTAAAACCATTTCCAATGGCATAATGATATGCTGTTGAAAATTGAGCAGCTTTAATAATCAAATTGACATTGTATTCAAATGCAGTTTCATCAATATCAATAAATCTGTTTTGCATTATAACTGATTGCAGTTTTGTGCAAAAAGAAAAAGCATTTGGTGCAATATGTAGTAGTGAATACGGAAAAGCTATACTATATAGTTCTGTGCAATGCTCAAAAGCACCGTTGTCAATCTCCATAACACCTGCAAGCTTTATATCAGTAAGACCAGTACAATCTTTAAAGCATTCACAACCGATGTAGGATATATTTTTAGGAATATCTATTTCCTCAATAGCTGTACAGCCAAAAAATGTTGCATTACAAAGATATCCTATATTATCCCCAAAATGTATTTTAGATAATGATTTACAGCCTGCAAACGCTCTGACACCAATCATACTTACATTTTCAATGTTTATAAGTTTCAAAGATTCACAGCCTTCAAATGCTCTGTCACCGATTTTTTTAAGTGAGCTTGGTAATTGTATCTCGGATAATCTTTTGAAATTTAAAAAAGCGTTATCGCTTATTGCGGTAACGCCTTCAGGGATTTTAAGACTTAAAATATCAGTTTCAGAACAAGCTATAACCGTATTGTCTTTAATAATTAAACTATCCACGAAATCACCTCATCATATGCTTGCCTTGAACTTGAGTATTTACAGCTTCAAGCACTTGGTTTATCTTTTCTTTATTTTCTTTAGTAAAAGCTATTGTGTATTCCTTGTCTGGAATAGTTTCAGCTACCTTTATCGCTATGCCGGTATTTAAGATTGCTAATAACTGTTTTTGTGTTAAGCCGGTTTTCTTCAAAAAATTATTGCTATTTGCTTGAGTTTTTTTCTCTTGAGGTTTATCCTCAATTTTTTGCTCTTGGTCGGCAAAATTAGTTTGATGTTTATCTTCACCTTTTTCTTCTTTTTTTGAAGTTTGCGTTTCAACCTCTGCTTGTTTAGATTCTTCCTGTTTATAAGTTTGCTTATTCTGTTCTTCGGTCATATCATTTTCAGATTCTTTAATTTTGTCAGGTTCTAAAACTTCCTTAATAACCTCGCTTGAAGTTTCAGCTACATTATCAATAGTTTCGGATACGCTGCTGCCATTCATAGCTGCTT
>OKTR01000189.1_pt1 | contig 32024 bp, 21 predicted proteins | sample 1606431 | NCBI WGS metagenome assembly OKTR01 (sample SAMEA3879591, study PRJEB24766) | human gut metagenome | biome: human-associated habitat; feature: feces | place: USA | collected 1985/1987
CCGTAAATGGGGTAATCGACCGATGCGTCCGAGTTTGTGCCGAAGTCGACGACTTCGTGTCCGAGTTCTTTGAGTTTATCAACGACCGCGGCCTTCAAAATAAATCCGCCGTGGTCACATCCGATTGCTATTCTCATACAATAGCCCCCTTTTTTCAAATTTTCATAAAAATACTATAACATAAGACTTTCGGTTTTTCAAGCGAAAAATATTCGACTTTTTGTAAAAAGAAAAATTATGTAGTATTTTTATACAAAAAGACATTATTATATATAAACTTAATAAATAACAAAAAATCCGCCTGTGTTCAAGCGGAATTTTTTTATAACAACATTTTTCTTAAATCTTCGACGGTGTCGGCAAGAAAATCCGCACCCGCGTTTTTAAGCTCGTCGCCTTCCGAAAATCCGTACTTTACGCCGATGCACTTAATGCCGTGATTATGCGCGCACTCGACGTCGAATTTTCTGTCGCCGATCATCACGATTTTGTCCGACCGGGGGTTTCCGATGTTGTCAAGGACGTAGGTCAGAAGCACGGTTTTGTCGTCGCGCTTTCCTTCCATATCGCTGCCGCCGATAAAATCGAAATATTGCTCCACTCCGAAATATTTTATGATTTTTCTGCAAAAATACTCGGGTTTCGCGCTTGCAAGCACGACGTGTTTCCCGCTTTTTTGAAGATCGCGCAAAAGTTCCGCCATGCCGGGATAAATCTTGTTTTCGCACCAGCCCTTTTCGCTGTATCTTTCACGATAAACGTCCAGCATTCTGTCGCGTTTTTCCACGTCGTCGGTGTAGCGGCCGAAACTCACACGAAGCGCAGGTCCGATAAAACTCGTCAGCGTTTCAAAAGGAACGTCGATTCCTTCCGATTTAAGCGCTTTGTCCGCGCTTTTCGTTATTCCTTCCGAACTGTCCGACACCGTGCCGTCAAGGTCGAAAAGGACGTATTCGATATTTTTCAACTCATCAATCATTACAAAAACCTTAAAAAATCATCGTCGTGGCAAAGGTATTTCGGCGGAACGTCCAGAACGGACAGCCCTCCGATAACGCCGTCTTTGTTCATTTTAACCGCGGCGCGGGCATAAGTCAACAATATCTTTGCCGTAAAATCGGGGTTACTTTGAAGCGCAATCGAAAAATCGAGTTTTGCCCCGCTAGACGTCGCCGCAACTCTGCCGCCGTGGGCAAGGCTTTTATGGTTTTTTTCAAACTCGTTTTCGTCAATAAACCGCACGCTCGTTTCGTAACCCTTGAAATAGTATTCCGTATTTTTGATTTTATTTTCGATTTCTTTTTCGTCCGCGCCGTCTTTCTTTACGACGTAAACTTCGCGCGTGTGCAGGCTTTCAGGAGCGTGTGGCGGTCTTTTCCCCGACAATATCATATCCGCGATTCCGTCTTTCGGCACGGTGTATTGCACCGCGTTTTTCACGCCGCTTATGCTTCTGACCGCTTCCCCGTGTCCCTGGGACGCGCCCCTGCCCCAGATCGTATACGGCTCTTCAAAAAGGAACGCGCAAAACGCGACTCTCGCCACGCTGAAAATTCCCGGGTCCCACCCCGCAGCCGTTATCGACACGCCGCGCCTTTTCTGCTGAATATCGTCAAGTTCTTTGATGTGTTCCGCGATTTCCGCGTGGGTGTCGAAAGTGTCCGCCGTATTAAACCTTTTCGCGACGATTCGGCTTTGTTCCCTAAGATTGGTTTTACTGCCGCCGCACAAAAGCATAATGTCCGTTTCCGTATCGAAACTTCCGAAATTTTTGAAGTCGAAAACTTTCGTTTTAAACGGCGACGTTACGTTCCGCCTTGAAAATATCCCCGTTATTTCGTATCCGAGATTTTTTGCGTTGATTTCCGCCGCGCGCCCGAGATTTCCGTATCCCACGATTCCGATTTTCATAAAACACCGCCTTTTTCCCTATTATATGCAGTCTTTTACGGCGATTTACTTCACGCGGCGCGCCGATTTTTCATAATATGCTTTTGACGGGTGTATTAAAGAAGTTTCCCTTGGGTAAAATCATCGTGTACATAATTGTAAGTATTCGGAGGTGTCGATATGATAAAACGCGGTGAGATTTATTACGCCGATTTAAGCCCCGTCGTGGGGAGCGAACAAGGGGGCGTGCGTCCCGTACTTATCGTGCAGAACGACGTCGGAAACAAGTATTCCCCGACGATTATCGCCGCGGCAATAACCAGCAGACTCAACAAAACCAAACTGCCGACTCACGTCGATATTCCGCAAAGCGAGTTCGGACTGCCGAAAGACAGCGTAATATTGCTTGAACAGCTAAGAACCCTTGACAAAACCAGATTAAAAGACAAAATCGGCGATTTGTCCGGCGGCGTAATGAGAAAGGTCAACGAAGGACTTATGGTCTCTCTCGGCTTTTACGAGTAAAGCCTTAGAAAAGCGATAATGGAATCCTTGTCATAAAACCCACGCAAGATACTTGTACTTGCGTGGAAAAAAGCGAAACAAAAAACGAGGTCATTCGCCTCGTTTTTCGTCATCTTTCATTATCTTTTTTGGCCACGTATCAGGTACTTTTCCCCGTCGTCGACGGTTTGTACGATATCGAAAAGTTCCTTGAAAATGTTCGCTTCTTCGTCTGCCGATTCAAGGTCTTTCGACACGATTTTCGCCCCGCCCGAATGGCGCGCGTTGATAACGCTTGGCGGATCGCTGTGGATTATCGAAAACTCGCCGCCCTTTTTAAGGTTCTTGTTTATCGCCGTCAAAAACGCTTGTGTGTCCGTGAAATGCGGATAAGCGTTGTAAATCACGATTTTGTCGAACTCGCCTTCCGAAAAGTCGTAAAAATCGGCAATTTCGTATCGCAAATTTTCGTCGCGGTTTTTGGACTTTGCAATGGCAATCATATTTTCCGAAAGGTCGATTGCGACAACGTTTTTCGCGCCGAGTTTCAAAAGGTGTTTGTCGATAATTCCCGTGCCGCAAGCAACGTCCAGAACCTTGTCGCCGGGGTTGATATTCGCAAGTTTTACAAGATTGAAAACATCGTCATCGGACAGTTTTTGCCTTGCGTCCCAGTCCTTTGCAAGACTGTTGAAAAAGTCTTTGTTTTGCTGTGTTCTTTTGTCCATAATAGTTTGAAATAATGTCAAAAACGCCGTTTTACGCGGCGTTTTTCATCAATAAAGTTTATTTTAAGCCGGTTCCGCGGAAAGTATATCCTTCCTTGTCGATAAGTCGCATTTGCAGTTTAAGTTGCTCGATAAACTCCGCGTTGGACGAAGTTTTGACAAGCATTTGCAACAGATTTTCAGCTGCCGATTCCGTATCGCCCGACGACAAAATTTTTCGCATTGTCCACACGCCTTCCAGCTCGTCCTGCGACAACAACAAATCTTCTCTTCTCGTGCCGCTGCGGTTTAAATCGATTGCGGGGAAAATCCTCTTTTCGGACAGTTTTCTGTCAAGGTGGATTTCCATATTGCCCGTTCCCTTGAACTCCTCGTAAATGACGTCGTCCATACGGCTTCCGGTGTCGACGAGAGCGGTTGCGATAATGGTAAGGCTTCCACCGTTTTCGATATTTCTCGCGCTTCCGAAAAACGATTTCGGGCTATGCAACGCGCCGGGATCGATACCGCCGGAAAGCGTCCTGCCCGTCGGGGGAATCGTAAGGTTATATGCGCGCGCAAGGCGGGTTAAGCTGTCCATCAGAATCACGACGTCTTTGCCGTTTTCTACAAGTCGTTTCGCGCGGGAAAGCAACAGTTCCGCCGCTTTCGTATGGTGTTCCGGCATTTCGTCGAAAGTGCTGTAAACGACCTCGCCTTTAATGCTTCTTTGCATGTCGGTAACTTCTTCGGGACGCTCGTCGATGAGCAATACCATAAGGGTTACGTCGGGATAATTTTCCGAAATGCTGTTCGCGATTTTTTTAAGCAGGGTTGTTTTGCCCGCTTTCGGAGGAGAAACGATCATACCGCGCTGCCCTTTTCCGATTGGCGCAATAAGGTCGATTTCGCGGATTGCGAAGTCGTTTTTGCTGCGCGCGTTTTCAAGTTTCAGACGCTCGTCGGGATAAATGGGGACAAGGTCGTCAAAGCGCGGGCGTTTTCTGAGTTCTTCCGCGGGCACGCCGTTGATAGTATTGATGATTAAAAGCGCGGCGGGCTTATTGTCGTAAGCGACCTTCACGATGCCCTTGATCATATCCCCCTGACGAAGTCCCGCTTTCCTGATTTTGATTGCGGAAACATAGACGTCCTTTTCGCTGTGTTCGCAGTTTCTGACGCGGATAAAGCCATAGCCGTCGGGGTGAATTTCCAGGATACCTTCCCTTTCTTCGCAGGTTTCATCGACAGCCATAATCTCGTTTATCGATTCCGCGGCTTTTTCGGGGACGTCGTTCTGCGCGTTCCTTCTCGGGGCGTCGACAAGTTTCGACGGGCGTGAAACCGGGCGGATTTTAAGCCCTTTTACCCTTTGAGAAGACGCTTCGAGAATTTGTGAAATAAGTTCTTCCTTGTTTAATTTTGTCGGGGACTGCACCCTGTTTTCGCGCGCGATTTCGCGCAATTCAAACAGGTTTTTGTCCTGCAACTGTTCGCGTGAAAAATCCATAAAAACTCCGAATTTTTGAAATTTTGAATATAAAAACGCAACACAAAACGCTGCATAATAAGTATATGCCGATTACGGAGCGTTTTATACGATAAAATGTGCTTTATACGTTAAAGTGTGCGTTATTGCTGACTTTTGAAAACGTAGACTTTCGTGCTTTCGCCATCGAAGTCGAAGCGGTCGAACTCAACCGTATCGCTGTCGAGATACACGATTTCGTCTTTATCAAACAAATCGAGAAAATCGTCAAGACCGTCGATGTCAAGGCTGCAATCTTCGGTTTTGAAATGCATGGGGATAACGACGTCGGGCATAAGTTTATCGACGTATTCTTTCGCTTCCTCCGCATTGATGGTATAGTTTCCCCCGACGGGGATAAGAAGGACGTTTGTGGGGACGAGTGCTTCCGCAAGCATTGCGTTGCATTCCTCGCCGATGTCGCCGAGATGGCACACTTCGACGCCGTCAAGGCGATACTGGAACACAAGATTTTGTCCGCGCAGTCTTCCGCCTTCCTTGTCGTGGTCGGTAAGGAGGCTTCTGATGTGAACGCCTTTGACCTCAAACAGACCTTGTTTATTGATAATAACGGGGTTGCCCTTGATTCCTTCGATGAAGTTGTGATCCTCGTGATTATGACTGAGCGTCACGGCGTCGCAAGAAACTTCGGGCATCGAGAAACCGACGTACGGGTGGTACGGGTCGGTGATGATTGACGTACCTGTGCTCTCTTCGAGTTTGAAGCAGGAATGCCCCAACCAATGAACTTTCACAATAAACTCCTTATATAAAATTACTTATTAGATTTGTTAAGATTTTCGTTGTGCCTGCGCAGCAAATCGTGGATTTTCTCATGCGGATCGAGAAGCCCCGATACCGACGCGTTGTGGTTGCACGCCGAAATGATATACGCCATATATTTGGACAATTCCGCCTTTGAAAACCATTCTCTTTCCGAAAGTTCGGGCAAGGTGTATGAAAGGTTTGTGGAGATAACGCCGTCGAAAACACCTTCCGCATAGGCTTTGTCGAACCTTTCCGTGCCTTCCGTGAACATTGCGAAGGTGGGGACGAGGATAATGCGTCTTGCGCCCTTGTCTTTCAGGTCTTTGGCAAGGTGCAGCATGCTGTCGCCGGTTGCGATAATGTCGTCGGCGACGAGAATGTCTTTGCCCGCAACGGGATTGCCGATGTATTCGTGCGCGACGATGGGGTTTCTGCCGTTGATGACGACAGAGAAGTCGCGACGTTTGTAAAACATACCGAGATCCAGCCCCAGAACCGAAGCGTAATAAATATTACGACTCATCGCGCCTTCGTCAGGGGAGATAATCATCGTGTGTTCTTTGTCAAAAACGATGTCGGGATATTTCCTCACGACCGCTTTCAGAATCTGATAACATGGGAAGAAGTTATCAAATCCCATAAGGGGCACGGCGTTCTGAACGCGGGGATCGTGAGCGTCGAAAGTGATAATGTCTTTCACGCCCATGACTTCCAGTTCTCTCAGCATAATGGCGCAATCGAGAGATTCCCTTGCGTTTCTTCTGTGCTGACGTCCGCCGTAAAGAAGCGGCATAACGACTGTGATGCGCGACGCTTTGCCGCCGACCGCCGAAATAAGTCGTTTCAGATTTTGGAAATGGTCGTCGGGACTCATACACTGCATTTGTCCGAACATTTTGTATTGCACGCCGTGGTTACCGGTGTCGATTATGACGTACAGGTCTTTGCCGCGTACGCTGTCAAGAATCATTGCCTTGCCGTCGCCCGACGTAAAACGCGGGAAGTTGGTAGGAACGATAAAAGATGCGGGGGTTTTCTTTGCACATTCTTTGCCATACCAGTCAACAAGGTATTTATCGACTTTTTCGGCGAATTCTTCCGCGCCGGGTAAAGCGATTATGGCAAGGGGATATGCAGGGATTTCGTCTTCGGAAAATACGGTATCAAAAGCAGGTGTCATTGGTAACCTCCAAAATTCTATTGATATTTTATCATATTATTTTGTTTTCGCCAAACGATTTAGGGGGTTATTCGGAATTAAAATAAAATTGTTTAGTGTCAATATGACACTTATTACTGTCGTTTGTTACGACTTTGTTGTTTTTAATCATTTAAAGTCGCACACTTTTGAAAAATCGACTCTTTCCCCGTGCGGTTATTTTATGGAAATTCCGGCTCGAAAAAAAATTGTTTGTATTTTTTGTTCCGCCCTTTTTACGTACGTCTTAAAACTCCACGACGTAAAAATAATTTATTCGATTTTTGCAGGAACAAACGTTCTTTCGTCGGCAAAAACCCGACTGCCGCGTATTTTGACGGAAACCTTATAAATCGTTCGATTTGTAAAATTTTTGCCCTGTCGTGCGTTGTTTACACAGGATTTCAGGCACTATTTTATGGATAAGTATAGCTTAAATTGAATAGAATACATTTGACACGCTCGCACGCGTAGTATATAATATCATTTAGTAGCAATAATTTTGCAATTCTAGATTAAGGAGAACGGAAAATTATGAACAAAATGCAAAAGTTGACTTGTGCAAAAGTTCTGAAAGTAATTTTCTATTTACTCGGTTTCCCGCTTCTTATGTTGTTTGTCGCAAAGGACAGCATGATCTTCTTCAACGAAGGCGCGTTTTCCGAAACGGCGAAAAACGGCATTACGGCGGCGCTCGTTTTGTGGGCAGGTTTCACGCTGCTTCAAATCGGGCTTTACCTTGTATTGAAAAAACAACAGGCTGCCCGCACAATTATACTCGTCATTCTTGCGGTTACGCTGATGCTTGCTCCCGTGGCAGGGCTTGACGCTCGCAACGAAAAGGAACTTGACAAGATCAGGACGGAATACTCCGACAAAGGCGTTAAGGTTGAAAACTACTCCTTGCAAAAGCAGTGGTTCAACGCCATTTCCGCAAACAAACGCGAGTCGGGATACGCCTATAAACTGAACGACCGCGTCGACAACGTGATAAGGACTTATGGTCTTTCGGAATATTATCCCAAAATGTATCGTGAACGCACGCAACTCAATACGGCAGTCGCGTATTATCAGGTCGGCGGTCTTGACGGCGAAATGATAAAAGTCACCGGGGACAACATCAACGGCTTGTTCGATAGTCTGAAAACGCAAAGCCCGTACGCATACAACCCCAACGGATTGTTATACGACGGCTATGTCTTCGGCGTCGAAAACGCGCTGGAACTTCTCATCAAATACAACGAATACGCAAAACTGACGGTTTATCGTCCCACTAAGTATACCGTTGCCGACTACGCCGAAGCGTTCAGCGCAGGCTGCTATGTCATAAAAGACGGCGCATACGTTACGATGAAAGCGGCGGGCGAAACATTCTCAAAGCAGCCCGGCACGATATATTACGAGCAGCTCGCAATCGCCGACGCTTACAAGAAAATGGTAAGTGAAATCGAAGAAAGCGCGACCAACGCGTCCGCATACGAAAGCGACGCCTGGTACAACTACACCAACGATATTACCGAAATTCTGGACACCCGCACCGGCAAAATGACGAATTATTCAACCCTTCGTATCGAAGAAGACAATTATCGTCTGACCGATTCGCGCCTTAACGCGGTGCTTGGCACGCTGTTTGAGTATCTCGGGATGAACCCCGCAATCAATAAGCTCCTTGACAGTCTGAAAGCGCAACAACTGCTTGACCTTGTCAACTCCCTGCTTGAAGAAAATAGCGCCGACCTTTCAAGCGGTGATATCGGAAACGTCGTTTCGCAACTTCTTTACGGCTACAACAACGGTAAAGGCGGCGAAACCACAGGTCTTGCATTGCCCGCACAATATCTCTTCGGCAACCTTAACTTCACGTCCAAAGAGGTTTACAAATCAACCGGCAAAAACGCTTTCAAAGTCGGCGCGACCGCGGACGAAGTAGTATACGTTACCACGTACACCGACACCGGCGAAGTCAACGATGACGGCACCCCCGTTCTTACCGCAAAGATTACCCGCGAAGCGTTCGATAATGCAACGATGAAACAACCTCCCAAAACCAACGAGGAAATCGTTCCCGGACAGAAATACACCACGGGCGACACTTATGCAAAGACGGACCTCGGGACGGCTTACACTGCTTACAAGACGAAACTTGAAAGCGACAACAAAAACCCCAACACGGCTGCACTTGTTGACATTATCAAGAGTTTGCAACCCGCTTTGGGACTTGTCGGCGGACTTTTGGACCTCAACGACATAATCGGCGGTCTTGTTTCCGGAATTGACGTTTCGGCAATTTTGAAAGCAATCGCTCCCGACCTTGACCTGAACGCGATTCTCACGCAGATTCTCGGCAAGATCGACCTTACGGGCGTTACCGTTGAAGGCGTGCAAAAACTTCTGGACACCGTCCTTGGCGAACTTTCGTTTTACAGCCACCCGCTTCTTAAAAAGTGCTGGCAGTCCGACTTCGTGTCCGACACCGACAAAGCACTTGCCACAACCGCCGGCACAACGGTCGATATGAGCGACTATGCCTGGGTTAAATACACCTGCGAAGATTTCGGTATTACGTCCGGTTGCGCGCTTGCTGCAAAAGGCGGTCTTCTCACAGGAAAAACAATCGGTAACGGCACTTCTGCCGACGCCGCGATTTCCCTTGCCGACTGCTATCAGTTGCAGGCAGACATTGCCTATCAGCCCGATATGTATCCCTTGCTTGCCGCAAGACGTTACTTCTCGATTTGGGCAGGCATTCTCGCGATGAGCATCTTCCTTTCGACCTACTTCCACAATAAGGAAAAACTCTACGCTTACGAAATCGCTCTTAACGGAGGTGAATATTGATGAAAGCATTGCTTAAAATCGCAAAAATAGTATGTTACGTATGCAGCTTCCCGCTGTTTATGGTTTTCGCAATCCTTGCGTCGATGCACAACGTTGAAAAAGGCGGCTCGTACGGTCTTTTGACCTACGCAAGCATTATCGTTGCCGTTTTATTCTCGGTAATATGGGCGATTGTCGTCTTGGTGCAGGAACTTAAACTTTCCAAAAAAGACGTCAAAAACAAAGCGAAAAAGATAAGAAAACAAACCGCATGTCAGGTTGTTGTCAGCCTGATGCTCTGCTCGGGACTTATGTTCGTTCTCGACGGCGCGCTGCCCATGATTTTCGGCGACCTTACTTCCGGCACGATTTTCTATGAAGACGTTGCGGAGTCCGACGCCGCAAACAACCGCGCGACGCTCAACAAAGATATGCTTGACGCAATTATCGCCAGAAGCGTGCTCAACGGTATTATCGGCGAGGACGCTGACGGCAACACCCAATACTTCTCTTATTACAAACAGTCCGAACACGACAACAACGGCAACTACACGGGCGCATATACAGGCCGCGTTCTCGACAAAGACGGAAACGCTCTTGTTCTTTGCAAATACGGCTTCTACGTGAAAGATACCGTAGGTTCCAACGACTCTTCTTATAAGGATTTCGACAAAGAATACTGCCGTACAAACGCGGCGGAACCCGCTGTGAAGTCCGACGAAGAAATCGCCACCATGGTTGAATACTTCCAGAAAAAAATCAAAAAGTACACCGACATGGGTTACAGCAGCGAAGAAGTTAAGTCGCTTATTGCCCGCGACGGCAAGTACAATATGTACGACAGCTTGAACCTTTCCGGTTACGAAAGCTGGGTTGGTCCGTGGGTTGACCTTGCAAACGATAAACGCATGACGATTCCCGTTGTCCTGAATCTTGTTCTCGGTCAGCGTCCTTCCGTTGTGACCGGCGACCAGAAAGGCGGCCCCAAGAACAATCCCGACGAAACCCGCGTAATGCAGCCCAACCTGCACCTTTATCCGTGGTACAACCCCACAACCTGCAAGGTTGAAATGATCGAAGTCGGCTGGACGGTCCTCGATATGATGGGCGACGGCTACACCTACAACCCCGACAAAATCGACGGCACGGACATTACCCTTCCCGTTGACCTTTCCGGCACGTTCGGCGAAGGCGGCTTGTTCGCAATGATCAGCGGCATCAATATTGGCAGCGCAAACGGACTCAACGTCGGCGAACTTTTGAAGACGATTGGGCTTGAAAACTGCCTGACCGAAACTTCAAGTCTCCTTGGCGTTCTTGAAATCCCGCCCGTATATTACCTGCTTGACAGCATTCTCAATTCCGTCGCATACGCGGTCGGCAATCCCAACGTCGCAGGCACCCCCGGATTTGCGGAAGACGGCATCACCGTCGATAATTCAAACACCGGTTCTTCGGGTTGGAGATACGGCTTCGCGCCCTTGTTCCTGAAACTCGTCAATGCGGACGGCTCTGTTGTCGGCACCACCAACGGCAGCTACTACGGCAACGTCGGCGACAAACCCACGCAACTCGGCGTATATTCGCAAAACTACTCTCGCGGTACAATCGACTATATGCGTTACAGCTGGGTTGACGCAAACGGTCTGCTCTTCGCAATCACCGGCTTGTTCGCAATTCGTCAGACCTGCTATATCTTCTCCGGCGTTACGGTTATCCTTGCGATTCTTATCGGCGCAATCCGTATGAAAGAATATCGCCTTGATAATCCCGGCACGGACGGCAAAAAACACGACGATGAAAACACCGATACGGCTGTTACCGAAGACGCCGCTGCGGAGGATACAACCGACGCAACCGATACAACCGACACCGCAACAGAAACTTACGAAGTCCCCTATTCGGGCATGACGTACGAAGTTCCCACTTACGACGTTTACAATCAACAATAATTTTCCGTTTGAAAACCCCTCGCCACCGCGAGGGGTTTTTTATTTATCTTGCCTGCGGCAAGCGATGTTTTTGCCTGTCGGAAAAAGCGATGCGCCTACGGCGCGATGCGTGCCTTCGGCACGTTGCGGATTATACTTGATTGCTACGCACTAACATAATACTTTTCCGTGCAACGCACTCTGTCATTGCGAGGCATAAACAGGGGTCCCCGCGGGATACTGTGTACCCGTGGGGGAAAGTCAAAAACAAAAAAACAGGGCGAATTTTTGAAATATCAGTAACTTACTCGAATATTTTTGGAAATATCGTTAAAAAATAAACAATAATTGGTAAAAAGTGGGTAAATTTGCTTGTTAAAATTATATTTTAAGGGTAAAATGTACTTGCAATTCGGGTTTCCGATTGTTAATTACTTCGTAATATAAATTTTGGAGGATATCTATATGTCACAAAACGTCAGAGTTGCTATCAACGGCTTCGGCAGAATCGGCCGTCTTGCTTTCAGACAAATGTTCGGCGCGGAAGGTTATGAAATCGTCGCTATCAACGATCTTACCAGCCCCAGAATGCTCGCTCATCTTTTGAAATACGACTCAACCCAGGGTAACTATGCAAACAGCCACAAGGTTGAAAGCGCAGAAGCTGTTCTTAACGAGGACGGCACCGTTAAAGAAGACGGCTACATCGTTGTCGATGGCAAGAAAATCACCATTTACGCACAAAAGAACGCCGCTGACCTTCCTTGGAAAGCCCTTGACGTAGACGTTGTTCTCGAATGCACCGGTTTCTATACCAGCAAAGCGAAAGCGCAGGCTCACATCACCGCAGGCGCAAAGAAAGTCGTTATTTCCGCTCCCGCAGGCAACGACCTTCCCACAATCGTTTACAACGTAAACCACAAAACGCTCAATAAAGACGACAATATCATCTCCGCCGCAAGCTGCACCACCAACTGCCTCGCTCCGATGGCAAAAGCCCTTAACGACTTTGCTCCCATCAAATCGGGCATTATGGTTACCATTCACGCTTACACCGGCGACCAGATGGTTCTTGACGGACCGCATCGCAAGGGCGACCTCCGCCGCGCTCGCGCAGCTGCCGTGAACATCGTTCCCAACAGCACCGGCGCAGCAAAAGCAATCGGTCTTGTCATTCCCGAACTTAACGGAAAACTTATCGGCTCCGCACAACGCGTTCCCACGCCTACCGGCTCCACCACGATCCTTACCGCTATCGTTGAAGGCACCGTTAAGAAAGAAGACATCAACGCCGCTATGAAAGCAGCCGCAAACGAAAGCTTCGGCTATAACGAAGAAGAAATCGTTTCAAGCGACATCATCGGTATGAGATACGGCAGCTTGTTCGACGCAACTCAGACGATGGTCATCAACCTCGACAACGGCACTTCCGAAGTACAAGTCGTTTCCTGGTACGACAACGAAAACAGCTACACCAGCCAAATGGTCCGCACCATCAAATACTTCTCGGAACTTCTCAACAAATAATCGAAAAACAAAAAATACCCTCGGCAAACGCCGAGGGTTTTTTATTTGTTTTTGTTCTTATGCCGTCGTCGACAACTGCGTGACGGTGATAAACGCGTTGTTGAAAGACGCGGTGTCTGCCGTCGTGTTGTAAATCGACAGCGTGCCGGGCGATGAAAAATTCAGATAAACCGTCTTCGCCGCGGACGTAATCCCCGTGTCGGAACCGTCGTAAACAACGTTGTTCGACGCCGCTCCGTTGACGTACAAAGTTATGGTTTTTTGGGTTGCGCCCGTGGTCGACGCCGCGCCGCCGAAAGTTACGAGATATTCGCCAATCGGCACGTTTACGGCGTTATTTGATACGGTAAACGTCCCGCCCGTGCTTTGTGCGGTCTGCGAAATCGGGATAATCGTGTTGGTTGCAACGCTTTCTGTTGCGGTGTTTTCCGCATGAACGGTATAGCTTACGCCGGCAGGTCCCTGCGGTCCAGTTGCACCGGCAGGTCCTTGCGGACCGACTGCGCCCGTCGCACCCGTTTCGCCTTGCGGTCCCTGCGGTCCCGTTGCACCGGCAGGCCCCTGCGGACCGACAGGTCCGGGCACGCCTTGCGGACCGCGAAGTCCGTTGAAGCCGCGAGGCCCCGGTATTCCTTGCGGTCCGACGGGACCGCGTGGTCCTGCTATCACGCTGCAAAGTCTCGCGGGCGGATTGCAAGGATAAATATTGTTTCTGCATAAACAACCCATAGTTTTACCTCCGAAAAAATATGTAAACAAGGGCTTTCGTTATATCCTATGCCGACACGCTTCGGCGTGTGATTTTCAATGGTTTGACATCATAAAAATAATGTGATATATTTTATATATTCTTTTATGGGAGAATTGATAATGAACTACGTAATAAGCACCGACGCGTGCGCAGACATGCCCGTCGGATATGAAAAGGAACATGATATACCCATCGTTCCGATGCCGTACTCTTTGAAGATGCCGAAGGGCACGCTGAAAAAACTCGACTTTATCGGGAAGGCGAACACGGAGTTCGATATTGTGGAATGCCGCACCGACACGACGGGCTTTATTCAGAACATGAAAAAGTTCTTTGACACACTTCGCGCGGGGGCGATTCCCAAGACGAGTCAGTCCAACGCTGAAATCACTTTTGAAACGCTTGAACCTTACGTGAAAGCGGGCAACGACGTTTTGCATATCGCGTTTTCGTCGGGCATGAGCGGCAGTTTCAACTCCGCTTGTATCGCGGCAACCGAGCTTATGGAAAAATATCCCGGCCGCACGGTGAAAGTCGTTGACAGTCTCGGAGGCGTCGGCGGCGAAGGGCTGTGCGTAATGGACGCGGTGAAACTTCGCGACGAAGGCGTGAGCATTGAAGACGCGCACAAAAAACTTACCGAATACGCGCCGAGATATCATCATTATTTCACGGTCGGCGACAAAGCCTATCTTGCAAGAAGCGGCCGTATCTCGGGCATCGAATATATGTTCGCAACCCTTCTCAATATCCAGATTATTCTGGGACTTGACGGCGAAGGCAAGGTTTATCCCGCCGCAAAGGTCAGGGGAACGAAAAACGTATACAAAAAGTTTTTGGAATTGTTTGAAACCGAAAAGGGCGACGAAGACAACTCCGAAATCATTTTGTGCCACGGCGACAATCCCGACGGAATCAAACTTCTGGGCGAAATGATGACCGAAAAATTCCCCGAAATCAAAAAAATCGATTACAACTACGTCAACCAGATGGTGGGCAGCAATTCGGGCCCCGACAGTCTTGCGCTTTTCTTCCACGGAAAACCGCGCGCGATTTACAAGAGGTAATAAAAAACAAAAGCGAGGAAAAAATCCTCGCTTTTTTTATGCGGAAAAGCAGTTATTCGTTGAAATCTTCGCGACTTAACGTTTTTCCGCTTTTTGCCGATTGATAAATGACGTAATAGCCTTTTCCGTTTTCGTCGTCGGTCAGTGCCAGCCAATCGCAGACGTTTTTGATTTCGTCGGGTGGCGGGCTCTTTTTTTCGTACGGCACGCCGTAGCAGATGTATTCGACCTCGTCAAGGTTGAAAATCAAGCCCACAACGTAATTGCCGTCGTCGCCGCTAACGTTCACCCATTTGCTGTTCGGGACGGCGTTTTCAAGGTCAGTGTTTTTTGGAAAACAAATAAACATTTCGTCAAGTTGCGGCTTTACGGCAAGGTAAAAATCGTTGCCCGTAAAACTGTTTTCTTTTGCGAAATCGGGGGCGGAAACGCTTGCGTTTTCCACGCGAAAACCCGCGTCTGAGGCATCTTGCGGCGGCTCGTCGGGCGGTGAAAACCTTGCGGTTTCGGCGGTTTCGGACGCGGTTGACAAATCGACGTTTTCATCTTTTTTCCGTGTTTTTTCGACGGGGTTTTCTTGTTTTTTCACCGCCGATTTTTTGCGGTTTTCCGTTTTCTTTTCAAAGTCGGATAACAGGTTGAAACAGCGGAATTTGTCGTTTCCCGTCGTGCCGAAATACAAGGTTTTGCCGTTTTTTGCGATAACGCAATCTATGTTGTCGGAAAGCGAAAGGGTGCCGAGATTTCTTTCTCCGTTTTCTGCATTAAACGACAAAATTTTGTCGCCGATTCGTATTATCATCGTTGCGTCCCGAACGTCGTCAACGTGCAAAGAAGTATTGAAAACAGTGCGCCCGCCGTCGGACACGAAACGCAGAATACCGCTGCCGACGCCTGTTTTGACATCGGATAAAATCATAACTTTTTTCTGAAAAGACATATTAAATTTCTCCTTTTAAGAAATAATATGTGCCATGCATTAAAAAAATGCGTCTGTTTTGAAAACAACAAAACAGACGCTTTAAGTTGAAAAACGATGTTATAAACCTATTGTTTTGCGACAACGGTTGCGGAAGCGATGACGGAGATGCCGTCGCCCGCGCCGACGAGACCAAGTCCTTCCGTCGTCGTGAAGGCAAGCGACAAATTGTCCTTGCATATCGAAAGAGCGTGTGACAACGACGTGCGGATTTTGTCGAAATACGGGTTAAGTTTCGGGCGTTGACAAGCGACCGTTGCCGAAACGAATTTCACGACGTAACCGCGCATATCTAAGCGCGATAACACTTCTTTCAAAAGAAGCATGCTGGAAATTCCTTTGTATTTTTCGTCGGTGTCGGGGAAAAGAACGCCGATATCTCTTTCGCCGATTGCGGTAAGAATCGCGTCCATTACGGCGTGCGTCAGAACGTCCGCGTCGCTGTGACCGAGCAGTCCTTTTTCAAAGGGGATTTCCACGCCGCCGAGCACGAGTTTCCGATTTTCGACGAGCTTGTGCACGTCGATACCTATGCCCGAGCGGTACGGGAAAGTTTCAAGGTCGGAAAATCTTGTGATTTTTACGTTCTTCACGTCGCCGTCCACGGCTTTCGCATCGTCGTACAAAGTAAGGTAAACCGACGCGTCGTCGGTAAATGACGAAGAATTGCGGGCATAAGCGGTTTTCAGTTTTTCGGTTCTGAAACCTTCGGGTGTCTGAACGCGGCGGAAATCTTCGCGGTCTGCCGCGCTGTATCCGTTTTTCACGTTCGCGATGCTGTCGTCGAGTTTTATCACGGGGACCACTGCGTCGACGTCGTTCAGCGCGTCAAGTACGTTTTTTATCACGTTGTCGGAAACAAAAGGCCTCGCGCCGTCGTGGATAAGAACGAATTCGGCAGTTACGCGGTCAAGGGCGCGTTTCACGGTGTCGGTGCGGGTGCTGCCGCCCAAAATCACGGTTACGTTTTCGTATCCGTCGAAAAGCGAGCGCGCGCGGGCAAAATTCTCGTCGTTCACCGCGACGATTATTTTTTTAAGACCGGAAAAAGCAAGAAAGGGCAATACGGAATTTTCAAGCACCGTACGGCCGTTTACCGTGCAGAAGAGTTTGTTGAGGTTGCCTGAAAAGCGGGAACTCTCGCCCGCCGCCGGAATAATTACGTCAAACATCAGTCGTCGATCACCTCATACAAATCGGTTGCGTTTGCCTTGTTTGCGACGTCGGGGGTTGCAAGGATTCTGATTTTTACGGTGTCGTTGCCGAAATGCACGACGACGATATCGCCCGCTTTGACGTCTTTGGACGGTTTCGCGTCGCGGCCGTTGACCTCGATTCTGCCGCCGTCGCAGGCGTCCTGCGCGACGGTGCGGCGTTTAATAATGCGTGAAATTTTCAAAAATTTGTCGATTCTCATTATTTTTCGTTTATTTTTGTACTTTTTTTATTTTATTTATAAATATATAAGCAAAAACGGTTGACATCTTGCGCGACTTCGTGTAAACTCGTAAAATGCGTAAAAATATGAATAAGTATATTTTTCTTTTTCGAATCAGTCGGAAAGGGTAGGGGCGAATGTCGCCTTTTTGCGTTGTCGTACTGAGGTTTTAGCCCTCGCGAGGTGCATCAAGACATAACCTTCTTATGCACTTATCTCATTATAATGCACGGTAGCAAAAATTTCAACATAATTTCAAAATTTAATTTCCAGTAAAAAAGGAGTTACACGATGTCAGAAGTAAAAGTTCACAAGGTAAAGTATGGCAATACCGAGCGTTACTCTTTCAGCAAGATCAAAGACGTGCTCGATATTCCGTACCTCATCGAAGTTCAGAAGAATTCGTACAAGAGTTTCCTCGAACACGGCATCAAAGACGTGCTGGACGAATATTCGCCCATCCGCGACTTTTCGGGACGTATGGAATTGTCCTTCATCGATTACAGACTCGACGGCGAGCCGAAGTATTCGGTCAGGGAATGCAAAAACCGCGACGCGACGTATGCCGTGCCTCTTAAAGTAAAGGCTCGTCTCACCAACCTCGAAACGGGCGTTATCGAAGAGCCGGAAGAAATCTTTATGGGCGACATTCCTTTGATGACGGACAGCGGAAGTTTCGTCATCAACGGCGCGGAACGCGTTATCGTCAGCCAGCTTGTCAGGAGCCCGGGCGTTTATTACAAGGGCGAAAGGGACAAGAACGGCGTAATGCGCTATTCCAACCAGATGATTCCTAACCACGGCGCGTGGCTTGAATTCGAGCAGGACGCCAACGGTTTGCTTTGGGTACACGTCGATCGTCAGCGCAAAATCACCGCAACCACGCTTTTAAGGGCTTTGGGTTACGGCACGGACGACCAGATCAACGCCGTATTCGAAGAAAAGATGATTGCCGACACCTGTGAACGCGATCCGCAAGGCTCGCACACCGAAGAAGCGGGCAAAATCGACCTGTTCAGAAGAATGCGTCCCGGCGAAGTTCCCACCCTCGAAGGCGCGAACATTCTCATCAACAATTACTTCTTCGACAATCGTCGTTACGACCTTACGAGAGTCGGCAGGTATAAGTTCAACAAAAAGTTGAGCCTTGCTTCCCGTATCGAGGGACAAAAAATCACCCGCGACGTCGTAAGCGTTCTCACCGGCGAAATCCTTGCAGAAAAAGGCGAGGTCATCACCGAAGAAAAAGCGAAAGAAATCCAGAACAACGCCGTGAACGAAGTTTACGTCGAAGTTGCCTCTGCCGAAAAAGACGGCGAAAAGAAAACGATTGAATTCAAAGTCATCGGCAACAACACCGTCGACCTTGACGCAATCGTCGACTGCAATCCCGAGGAACTCGGAATTCTGGAAAAGGTTTATTATCCCAACCTCAAAAAACTTCTTGACGAAGTCGAAGGCGACGAAGCGCGCCTTGACGCAATAAGAAACAACGTGAAAGAACTTGTCGTAAGACACCTGACGCTTGAAGACATCGTAGCGGCAATCACTTACAACCAAGGTCTTTCCTATGGTCTCGGCACGACCGACGATATCGACCACTTGTCGAACCGTCGCGTCCGCTCCGTCGGCGAACTTCTGGAACATCAGTTCGGAAAAGGTATGCTCCGTCTTGAAAGAGTTATCAAGGAGCGTATGTCCATCGCCGCCGAAACCGCCGATATGAAACCCTCGACGCTTATCAACACCCGTCCCGTGGCAAGCGCGATCAAGGAATTCTTCGGAAGCTCCCAGTTGTCGCAGTTCATGGAACAGCCCAACCCCATTGCGGAACTCACGCACAAACGTAAAGTTTCCGCTCTCGGCCCCGGCGGTTTATCAAGGGAAAGAGCCGGCTTCGAAGTCCGTGACGTTCATCACACTCACTATGGTCGTATGTGCCCGGTAGAAACGCCCGAAGGACAGAACATCGGTCTTATCACTTCGCTTGCTTCGTACGCACGCATCAACGAATACGGATTTATCGAATCGCCGTACAGAAAGGTCAAAAAACCCGAAGGCATCGTTACCGACGACGTCACTTATATGGCGGCGGACGAGGAAGATAAGTACGTCATCGCGCAAGCCAGCGAAACGCTTGACGAAAACGGAAAATTCATTCACCAACGCGTTACGTGCCGTATCCGCGAAGATATCCGCGAGGTTGACGTAAGCCGCGTCGACTATATGGACGTATCGCCCAAACAGTTGGTATCCATTGCAACCGCTCTTATTCCGTTCCTTGAAAACGACGATACGAACCGTGCGTTGATGGGATCGAACATGCAGCGTCAGGCAGTGCCTCTGCTTCGTCCCGAAGCGCCGATGATCGCAACCGGCGTCGAACATAAGATTGCATACGACAGCGGCGTGCTTATCATCGCCAAAAACGACGGTATCGTAAAATACGTCGACGCAGACAAAATCGTCGTGGCTCGTCCCGACGGCGAAGACGATACTTACTACACCTCGAAATTCGTGCGCAGCAACCAAAGCACCTGCATCAACCAGAAACCCATCGTGGTCAGCGGTCAGAAGGTGACGAAGGGTATGATCCTTGCGGACGGTCCTTCAACCCAGAACGGCGAACTCGCGCTTGGCAGAAATATCCTTATCGGCTTCATGAGCTGGGAAGGCTATAACTACGAAGACGCGGTACTTATTTCCGAACAACTCGTACGCGACGACGTTTTCACCTCGATCCATATCGAAGAATACGAAAGCGAAGCCCGCGAAACGAGACTCGGCGAAGAACAAATAACGAGAGATATCCCCAACCTTTCGGAAGAGGCTCTTAAAAACCTGGACGAAGACGGTATCGTCAGAGTCGGCGCGGAAGTCAGAAGCGGCGATATTCTCGTCGGTAAAGTCACCCCGAAGGGCGAAACCGAACTTACGCCCGAAGAAAGACTTCTTCGTGCAATTTTCGGCGATAAAGCAAGAGAAGTGCGCGATACGTCCCTCCGTGTGCCTCACGGCGAAAGCGGTATCGTTGTCGACGTGAAAATCTTCACAAGAAAGAACAGGGACGAGCTTGCTCCCGGCGTCAACAAACAGGTGCGCGTATATATCGCGCAAAAACGTAAGATTTCGGTCGGCGACAAGATGGCGGGCCGTCACGGTAACAAAGGCGTCGTGTCCCGCGTTCTTCCCAAAGAAGACATGCCGTTTATGGCAGACGGTACGCCGCTGCAAATCGTGTTGAACCCGTTGGGCGTTCCTTCCCGTATGAATATCGGTCAGGTTCTTGAAGTTCACTTGGGACTTGTCGCGAAAATGCTTGACTGGAAGATCGCAACCCCCGTATTCGACGGCGCGTCCGAAAACGACATCAAACAACTTTTGCAGGAAAACGGACTTCCCGAAGACGGCAAAATTCAACTTTTCGACGGCCGCACGGGCGAACCTTTTGAAAACCGTGTAACGGTCGGCTACATGTACTACCTTAAACTTGCTCACCTTGTCGACGACAAGATTCACGCAAGAAGCACGGGTCCGTACAGCGTGGTAACGCAGCAGCCTCTTGGCGGCAAGGCGCAATTCGGCGGACAGCGTTTCGGCGAAATGGAAGTCTGGGCGTTGTACGCATACGGCGCGGCGAACATTTTGCAGGAAATCATCACCGTTAAGTCGGACGACGTCGTGGGACGTGTCAAGACTTACGAAAATATCGTGAAGGGCAACAACGTGTCCGAACCGGGTATCCCCGAATCGTTCAAGGTTCTTATCAAAGAATTACAATCGTTGGCTCTTGACGTCAAAGTTCTTACCGAAGAACACGACGAGGTCAAACTGCGCGACTTCACCGAAGAAGACGCAGACACCGTTGCGTTCAACGCGGATAAGAAAGACGAAGAACTTGCGGAAGTCGACATCGACGACTTGTTCAAGGTTGACAACGTTGACGAAGGCGATCTGTTCGGCGACAATCTGTTCGACGACAGCGACGCTGATTTCGATAACGATATTTTCAAGGATATGGCCGACAACGCGTCGGACGATGCTGAGTAAGGAGGTATCGGCATTATGTATGAATTAAGTTCTTTCGATTCAATGCAAATCGGTATTGCCAGCCCTGAAAAAATCAGGGAATGGTCGTACGGCGAGGTTCTTAAACCCGAAACGATAAATTACAGAACTCAAAAACCCGAGCCCGGCGGACTTTTCTGCGAGAAAATCTTCGGGCCCACGAAAGACTGGGAATGCCACTGCGGCAAATATAAACGCATTCGTTACAAGGGCGTCATCTGCGAAAAGTGCGGCGTCGAAGTAACGAAAGCGAAAGTCCGCCGCGAACGTATGGGACATATCGAACTTGCGGCGCCCGTATCGCACATCTGGTATTTCCGCGGCGTTCCTTCGCGTATCAGCCTTATGGCGGATATTTCCCCGAAGGAGCTTGAACAGGTTTTGTACTTCGTATCCCATATCGTTCTCGATCCGGGCGAAGTCCCCGAAATCCACAAAAAACAAGTCCTTACCGACCGTGAATATCGCGAACTTTGCGAAAAATACGGCAGCAAGGCTTTCCGCGTCGGAATGGGTGCGGAGGCTATAAAAGAACTTCTTATCGAAATCGACCTCGATAAGGAAAGCAAAATGCTGAAAGACATCGTCGCGAATTCCGTCGGACAAAAGAGACTGCGCGCGGTAAAACGTCTTGAAATCGTGGAAGCGTTCCGCATCAGCGGCAACCGCCCCGAATGGATGATTCTGGACGTTATCCCCGTTCTCCCGCCCGAACTTCGCCCGATGATTCAACTTGACGGCGGACGTTTCGCAACGAGCGACCTTAACGACCTTTACAGACGCGTTATCAACCGTAACAATCGTCTGAAACATCTGAAAGAACTCGGCGCGCCCGACACCATCATTCACAACGAAAAACGTATGCTCCAAGAAGCCGTCGACGCTCTTATCGATAACGGCAGAAGGGGCAAAGCGGTCACCGGCAGCGGCAACCGCGACCTTAAATCGTTGTCCTCGATGCTGCGCGGTAAACAAGGCCGTTTCCGTCAGAACCTGCTTGGTAAACGTGTTGACTATTCAGGTCGTTCCGTTATCGTCGTAGGGCCGGAACTGAAACTTTATCAGTGCGGTTTGCCCAAAGAAATGGCTGTTGAGTTGTTTAAGCCGTTCGTAATGAACAAACTTGTGGAACGCAACATCTGCCATAACATCAAGAGTGCGAAACGCTTTGTGGAGTCGATGAAACCTCAGGTATGGGACATTCTGGAAGAAGTCATCAAGGATCACCCCGTACTTCTGAACCGTGCTCCGACGCTTCACAGACTTGGTATTCAGGCGTTTGAACCCGTCCTTGTCGAAGGTCGCGCAATCAAACTTCATCCGCTTGCCTGCGGCGCGTTCAACGCCGACTTCGACGGCGACCAGATGGCAGTCCACGTACCTTTGTCGATCGAGGCGCAAGCCGAAGCCAGAATCCTTATGTTGTCCACCAACAACATTTTGAAACTTTCGGACGGTCACCCGATCATCTCTCTTACACAGGATATGGTAATAGGTTCTTATTACCTTACTATCATACGCCCGGGCGCGAAAGGTGAAGGCAAAATATTCAGATCCCCCAACGAGGCGATGACCGCTTACAGAAACGGCGTCATCGACCTTCAAGCAAAAGTCGTAATGCGCGTTGAAAAGGAAATCGACGGCAAAGTGTACAGCAAACGCCTGACCACTTCCATCGGTCGTTGGATTTTCAACGAAATCATTCCGCAGGATTTGCATTTCGTACCGCGCGACACGCCCGAACAAATGCTTGACCTCGAAGTCGAAGGGCTTATCAACGAAAGCAAGGGCATTATCGCTCTTCGCAAGCAGGAACTCAACAAGATCGTCGACAACTGCTTTAAGTACAAGGGCGCAACCGAAACCGCAAAAGTCGCCGACGCTATCAAGAGCCTTGGCTATAAATACTCGACTTTGTCGGGCGTAACGACAAGCGTTTTCGATATGCATATTCCCGAAGGCAAAGAGGCAATCATCAAGAAAGCCGATGACGCAATCGTCAACGTCGAAAAGAACTTCCGTCGCGGTATCATCTCGGAAGACGAACGCTACAATGCGGTTGTCGAAACCTGGAAGAAAGCCACCGACGAAGTCACCGAAGAACTTAAATCCGAAATGGATCCCTTCAACCCCATCTGGATGATGGCGAACTCCGGCGCTCGTGGTAACATGGGACAGATTCGTCAGCTTGCAGGTATGCGCGGACTTGTTTCCGACCCGTCGGGCAGAACGATCGAACTTCCCGTCAAGGCAAACTACCGCGAAGGGCTTTCCGTTCTTGAATACTTCATTTCGTCGCACGGCGGACGTAAAGGTCTGGCGGATACCGCTCTTAAAACGGCTGACTCAGGTTATCTTACCCGTCGTCTTGTCGACGTATCGCAGGACGTCATCGTCAACGAGGACGATTGCGGCGACACGAAAGGCGTCGAAGTCACGGCAATTTACGACGGCAAGAACAGACTTGAAACTCTTGCGGAACGTATCGACGGCAGATATACGGTGAAACCCGTCCTGCATCCCGTCACCGGCGAGGTGCTTGTGGAAGCAGATACGATGATCCTTCCCGACAAGGCGCAGGAAATCGACAAAATTCTTACCGACGAATGGATTAAGAACGGCTCCGATCTCAAAAAACTGCCGAAAGTCGCAATCAGAAGCATTCTTTCGTGCAAAACACGCCACGGCGTCTGCGCGAAATGCTACGGCAAGAATATGGCGAGCGGCAACCCCGTAAAACTCGGCGAAGCGGTCGGTATCATCGCGGCGCAATCAATCGGCGAACCGGGCACGCAGCTTACGATGCGTACATTCCACTCGGGCGGCGTTGCAACGTCGGACGATATTACGCAAGGTCTTCCCCGTGTCGAAGAATTGTTTGAAGCGCGTCGTCCCAAGGGACAGGCGGTCATCGCGGAAAACAGCGGCGTCGTAACCCGCACCAACAACGACCGTGAAATCATCGTTACGAGCGCTGACGGCGAAACCAAATCGTACGCGATTCCTTACGGCGCGAAACTCAAAGTCGATAACGGCAGCAAGGTGGAACCGGGCGATCCGTTCACCCAAGGTTCAATCAACCTGCAAGATATGCTCCGCGCACGCGGCGTAAAAGGTGTACAGGATTACGTAACGAAAGAAGTCCAGTCGGCGTACAGAAACTCCGGCGTCGATATCAACGATAAACATATCGAAGTCATCGTCCGCCAGATGCTCAGAAAGGTCAAGATCGAGTCGCAGGGCAGCACCGATATGCTCCCCGGCACGCTCGTCGACATCTTTGAGTACGAAGACGCCAACCAAAAAACCCTTGAAAACGGCGGAGAACCCGCAAAGGCAAAACGTACGTTGCTCGGTATCACGAAAGCCGCTCTCGCGACGGAATCCTTCCTGTCGGCGGCATCGTTCCAGGAAACCGCACGCGTACTTACCGACGCCGCAATCAAAAACAAAATCGATCCGTTGCTCGGTCTGAAAGAAAACGTTATCATAGGTAAACTTATCCCCGCCGGCACCGGTATGAAGATTTACAAAAACATCACCACCGCTCCCGTTGTGGATCATCCCGAAAAGCCGATTACCTGCACTTTCGAAGATAAGGAATTCGACGACACCCTCGGCGATTACGACAACGAATAACAAATACACGGCGGTCACATCGGAAGAATATCCTTTTTGACCGCTGATTTTTTGGAGATACTATGAAAAGACTGTTTACATCAGAAAGTGTTACCGAAGGGCATCCCGATAAGGTTTGCGACCAGATCGCGGACGCTATCCTTGACGATATTCTTGCAAAAGATCCCGGGGCTCACGTTGCGTGCGAAGTTTGCGCGACGACGGGCGTCGTGTTCGTAATGGGCGAAATCACGGCGGATTGCTATTCCGACATCTCGAAAATCGCGCGCGACGTCATCAAAGACGTCGGTTACGACAGCAGCGACCTGGGATTCGACTACAACACCTGTTCGGTTCTCACCGCGATCAACGAGCAATCGCCCGATATCGCAATGGGCGTCAACGACGCGCAGGAATTCGACGGCGATATTATCGACAAAACCGGCGCGGGGGATCAGGGTATGATGTTCGGTTTCGCCTGCGACGAAACGGAAGAACTTATGCCGATGCCCATCGTGCTGTCGCACGCGCTCACCAAAAAACTCACGGCGGTGAGAAAAGACGGCACTCTTTCGTACTTGCGTCCCGACGGGAAATCACAGGTTACCGTCGAATATGACGACGGCGTTGTGAAACGCGTCGATACGGTTGTCATTTCCGCACAGCACAACCCCGACGTAACGCAGGAACAAATAAGAAAAGATATTATCAAAAAGGTCATAAAAACCACAATCCCCGAAAACCTTATCGACGACGATACAAAGATTTTCGTCAACCCCACGGGCAGGTTCGTTATCGGCGGACCGCACGGCGACAGCGGGCTTACGGGACGTAAAATCATCGTCGATACGTACGGCGGATATTGCCCGCACGGCGGCGGCGCACTTTCAGGAAAAGATCCCACGAAAGTTGACAGAAGCGCACTTTACATGGCAAGATACGTCTGTAAAAACGTCGTTGCGGCAAAACTTGCAAAGAAATGCGAAATCGAGGTTGCCTATGCAATCGGTCGCGCACGCCCCGTTTCGGTGTCCTTGAACACGTTCGGCACGGGCGTAGTGTCCGACGAAATTCTGACAAAAGCGGTGCTGAAAGTGTTTGACTTCCGTCCGCTTGCAATCATCAACAACCTTGACTTACGCAAACCCGTTTACAGAAAGGTTGCCAACTACGGCCATCTCGGAAGAAACGACGTTACTTGGGAAAAGACCGACAAAACGGAGGAACTTAAAAAAGCGGTAGCGGAGATTAAGTAATGATTATCTCGGGCGACGTCGAAAAAATTATTTTCAGAAACGAAGACAACGGTTATACCGTCGTCGATTTAAGAAGCAGCGGTGATTACGTCACCGCTGTCGGCGTTTTTCCGGAAATTTACGAAGGTATGCGGCTGGAACTTACCGGCGACTATAAGTACCACACAAGACACGGCTTGCAGTTTCTTGCGGAAAGCGTGAAAGTTGTCGAGCCCGACGGCGCGGCGGCAATCGAAAAGTTTCTGAAAAGCGGAATTTTTAAGGGCGTCGGCGAAGTTACCGCAAGGAATATCGTGGAGCGTTTCGGCGAGCGCACCCTCGACGTGATGAAAACAAGCCCCGAAAAACTTGCCGAAGTGAAAGGAATCAGCGCGAAAAAGGCGGCGGAAATATGCGCCACCCTTCGCGAGCACGGCGAAATGCAGGATACGCTTGTATATCTTCAACGCTTCGACGTGTCCTTAAACCTTGCGCTTAAAATCTATAAAACGTACGGCGCGCGCACCGAAGAAGTCATAAAAACCAATCCGTATCAACTTATTTCCGACGTGGAACGCGTCGGGTTTCAGACCGCCGACAAAATCGCACAGGAAGTCGGAATCACGAAAGACAGCGATTTCAGAATTCGGGCGGGCATAATTTATACCCTTAAAGAAGCGTCGAACAAGAGCGGGCACACCGCGCTTCCCGACGATATACTCAAAAAAGAACTTTTATCCCTTTTGGGATTTGACGAAACTTATCTTGAAAAGGTGGAGTGCAATATCGAAGACCTTATTTTCCTGGCGGAAATCAAAGACTACGTCGTCGATAACGCGCGCTTTTATATGCTTTACAAAAGCTACCTTACCGAAAAAACGATTGCAAGACGACTTGCGCTTCTGGAAGCGGCGCACGGCGACATCGAAGTGGATTTTTCGGAACAAATCGATAAGTTTGAAGAAATGAGCGGCATAAAACTGCACGAAAAGCAGCGCGAAGCCGTGTCGAACAGCCTTAATTCCGGCGTGCACGTCATAACGGGCGGCCCCGGCACGGGCAAAACCACGATAATAAAGTGCATTCTGCACATTCTCAAATTTTTGAAGCTGTCCTATCAGCTGTGCGCGCCAACGGGACGCGCGTCGAAACGTATGGGCGAGGCAACGGGTGAAGAAGCGAAAACCATTCACCGCCTGCTTGACCTCGATTTCAAAGACGGCAAAGGCTATTTCACTTACAACGAAAACACGAAAATCCCCGTGGACGTCGTCATCGTCGACGAAGTGAGCATGGTTGACGAATACGTCTTTTCAAGCCTTGTCAAGGCGTTGCAGGACGGCGCGACGCTAATACTCGTTGGCGACAAGGATCAGCTTGCGTCGGTGGGCGCGGGCAACGTTCTTGCGGACGTAATCGCGTCGGGACTTTTCAAAATAACGTATCTTGACAAAATCTACCGTCAGTCCGACGGCAGTATGATTATCGAAAACGCGCACCTTATAAATCACGGCAAAATGCCTGTGCTCGACAACCGCGCAAAAGACTTTTTCTTTGTCGACAAGTCAGACCCGACCGAAGTCAAAGCCGAGGTCGAAGCGCTTGTCACGACAAGACTGCCGAAGTATCTGAAATGCGAGCAGACCGACGTGCAGGTACTGTGTCCGATGAAAAAGGGCGTTGCGGGCGTCATCAGCTTAAACGCTGCGATAAGGGACAGCCTTAACCCGAAAAAGGATTCTTCCGACGACATAAAATGCGGCGAATACACCTTCCGCGAAGGTGATAAAATAATGCAGACCGTCAATAATTACGAGCAGGAATGGTTTGAAGAAGTTGACGGAAGAATTAAACGCGGGGCAGGCGTTTTCAACGGCGATACGGGCTTTATCGAAAGTATCGACCGACAAAATATGAAGTTTAACGTGCGCTTTGATGATAATAAAGTGTCGGAATATTCGTTAAGCGATATTGACCAGATTATCCCGGCATACGCCGTTTCGGTGCATAAATCGCAGGGAAGCGAGTTCAAGGCGGTGGTTGTCGCGCTCTCGCAGGGGAACTATTTCATAATGACCAGAAACCTTTTGTACACCGCCGTAACCCGCGCGAAAGACCTGTGCGTCATCGTGGGCGCGGAAGACGTCGTGAAGCGCATGGTCAGGAACAATTACACCGCGAAACGTTATACGTTGCTCACAAGATTTCTGACGGAGGCGTACGGTGAATACGACTAAGGCGAAAGAGTTTTTCAAAAAACTTTCCGATAAGTTTCTGGATTTGCTGTATCCCGAAGGGCTGACCTGCGTCAACTGCGGCGACGAACTTCAACACGAAACAAGGCTGAATCTTTGCGCCAAATGTTACTTAAACCTTATCGAAAACGACGGGCATCGCTGCAAAATCTGTGGCATAAGAATAAGAAACGAGGCGGACTACTGCGACAACTGCACCCGCTTCGATAAATACTTCGATATGAATCGTTCGCCGTTCATTTACGAAAAAACGGCAAGCGACCTTGTCAAAAAACTTAAATTCGGCAACAAACTTTATATCGCGAAAGAACTTGCGAAAGCGATGTCGGACGAATATTTCACGGGCGGTTTTAATTGCGACTTCATTTTGTACGTCCCGATGACCGAAAAAGAAGAAAAAGAAAGGGGCTACAATCAGTCGGAACTTCTTGCAAAAGAGGTCGGACTTCGCACCGGGCTTTCGGTTTTCGACAATCTCAAAAAGGTCAAAGAAACTGACAGACAGAAGAAACTGACCGCAAAAGAGCGTCGTGAAAACCTGAAAGGCGTTTTCGACGTTGTCCGCGCCGACGAAATCAAGGGCAAAAACGTCCTTGTCATCGACGACGTTTACACGACGGGCGCGACGATAAACGAATGCGCGAGAGTACTAAAACGCGCGGGTGCACGCAAGGTTTATTCGATAACGGCGGCGCAAACCGCATTCAAACCCGACAGCGAAAAAGGCGAAATCGCCGAAGATAACGTCAACGCTTTACACAAAAACTAATTTAGTGTATTATATAAAAAAGTCATTTTTTTGCGCGCACGCGCACAAGGAGATTAAATGGGTATTTTCAGCACGCTTTTTGACGAGAACGAAAGAAACGTCAGAAAACTGAAAAAGATTGCCGATAAGGTTGAAGAATTGTCGGAAAGATTTAAGGCTATGTCCGACGAAGAGCTGCAAGCGATTACGCCGGCATTGAAAGAAAGATACAATAACGGCGAAAAGCTGGACGCACTTCTGCCCGAAGCGTTTGCGGCGGTGAGAGAAGCGTCGACGAGGGTTACCGGGCTTCGTCATTATTACGTGCAGATTCTGGGCGGCATCACCTTGCATCAGGGACGCATCGCAGAAATGAAGACGGGCGAAGGAAAAACGCTTGTCGAAACGCTGCCGGCATATCTCAACGCGCTTACGGGGAACGGCGTACACGTCGTTACCGTCAACGATTACCTTGCAAAGCGCGACGCCGAGTGGATGGGAAAGATTTACAGGTTCCTCGGAATGAGCGTTGGCGTCATTTTGCACGATATGAAGACGGAAGACAAAAAAGCCGCCTATAACGCCGATATAACTTACGGCACGAACAACGAGTTCGGCTTCGATTACCTTCGCGACAATATGGCGGTCACAAAAGAAGACCGCGTACAGCGCGGACACGCCTTTGCAATCGTGGACGAAGTGGACAGCATACTCATCGACGAAGCGCGCACACCCCTTATCATTTCGGGACGCGGCGATAAGTCGAGCGATATGTATATCCGCGCAAACCGTTTCGCAAGGACGTTGAAAGAAGGCGAAGATTACACCCACGAAGAAAAGGAAAAGACGGTCAATCTCACCGACGAAGGCGTCGCGAAAGCCGAGAAATTCTTTGGGGTGCAAAACCTTACCGACCTTGACAACACCGCGCTTAACCACTATATCAATCAGGCGATGAAAGCTAACGTCATAATGAAAAAGGACGTCGATTACATCGTGCAGGACGGACAGGTGCTTATCGTCGACGAATTCACCGGTCGCGTTATGACGGGACGTCGTTTCAGCGACGGGCTGCATCAGGCAATCGAAGCGAAAGAAAACGTAAGGGTACAAAGCGAAAACCGCACTCTTGCGACGATTACCCTGCAAAACTACTTCCGCCTTTACAAAAAACTGTCGGGTATGACGGGTACGGCGAAGACGGAAGAAGAAGAATTCCAGAACATTTACAACCTTGACGTCGTGGTTATCCCCACCAATCTTCCGATGATAAGAATCGACGAAAACGACCAGATTTATACGAAAAAATCGGGCAAAATCGACGCGATTATCAAGGATATCAAAGATTGTGCGGAACGTCGTCAGCCGGTGCTTGTCGGCACGGTTTCCGTCGAAAAGTCGGAACTTTTGTCAAAAATTCTGCACAGAGAACGCATTTTCCACAACGTATTGAATGCGAAAAACCATAAGATGGAAGCGGATATCGTCGCGCAGGCGGGCAGAATCGGCGCGGTTACCATCGCCACGAACATGGCAGGCCGAGGCACCGATATTATGCTGGGCGGAAATCCCGAATATCTTGCCAAACAACGCCTTGAAAAAGAAGGATACAGCACCGAAGATATCGAAACCGCAACGTCGTTTGTGAAACTCGACGACGAAAACCTTATTAAACTTCGCGACGAATACCAAAGATATTATAAGTCGTACAAGGAAACTTGCGACAAGGAAAAGGAAGAAGTCATCGAGGCGGGCGGTCTTCGCATAATCGGCACGGAACGCCACGAAAGCCGCCGTATCGACAATCAGTTGCGCGGTCGAAGCGGACGTCAGGGCGACAAAGGCAGCTCGATTTTCTATATTTCCCTTGAAGACGACATTGCAAGGATTTTCGGCGGCGATAAGCTGAAACGCATCACCGAAATGATGAACGTCGACGACGATATGGCGATTTCGAACAGCGTTATCAGCAAGCAGATCGAACGCGCTCAGCGCATGGTCGAAAGCCGCAACTTCTCAATCAGAAAGAGCGTGCTGAGTTACGACGACGTCATGAACAAACAGCGCGAAATCATTTACGAAGAGCGCAACAAGGTTCTGGACGGCGTTGACGTACACGCGCAGGTCGTCGATATGATCGAGCCTGTCGCAAGGGAAATCGTCGGGTTCTATTACGACGACGAAAAACCCGTTGAAGAGTGGGATCTCGAAGCATTCAACCGCGCACTCGAACAAAGACTTTTCCCCGAAGGCACTGCGTTTATCACGGCGGAAAAAGCCAAAAAACTCAGCCGCGAAGGGCTTGTCGAAGAAGTTGCCGCGAAAGCGAAAGACCTCCTTGAAGAAAAGGTCAAGTATTGCGAATCGGTCGGTCTTGATTTCCACGACCTTGAAAGGTTTGTGCTTTTACGAAACGTCGACAGCAAGTGGATGGACCATATCGACGCAATGTCAAGTTTGAGAGAAGGTATCGGACTTCGCGGATACGGTCAGCACAATCCCGTGCAGGAATATCAGAAAGAAGGCTTTGAAATGTTTGACGAAATGATTGAAGACATTAAAAATGAAGTTACAAAAATTATGCTTCATATCCGTAAAAAAGAAGGCGTAACAAGAACTAATACAGCTGAAATTACAAATGCAAGTTTAGAAGATGCAGCAATTAACTTAGTAGATGGAAACCTTTCAGAAAAAGAAGGTGGAATGAATAAGACTGTTGTAAATGAAGGACCAAAAGTTGGAAGAAATGATCCATGTCCATGTGGTTCGGGTAAAAAGTATAAGAATTGCTGTGGAAAGTAGTATAAAATAAGGGAAAAGATGAATTAAAAAAAGGTAACAAATTTGTTGTTTGTCAACCAATAAATAAAAATGTGGACGAAATTCATTGAAATTAAAGGATGTCAACAAAATAAAATTTGTTGACATCTATTTTAATTTATAATGAAAAAGTCTGAGGTGAAATAATTATGGCAGTAAACATTGAATATTTTTT